>QMCD01001924.1_pt2 | contig 15552 bp, 23 predicted proteins | sample 1821841 | NCBI WGS metagenome assembly QMCD01 (sample SAMN01991225, study PRJNA193472) | Termite gut metagenome, whole genome shotgun sequencing project. | isolation source: worker | host: Macrotermes natalensis | reverse complement strand
GGAATGGGTAACAATCCGATGGTGGGAGCTACTGTTGCAGTGGCAGTTTCGATTGAAGAGGCTTCAAAATAAGATAAATTTTTCTTAAAGTATAAAAACTCCTGTGATGAAAATTGCAGGAGTTTTTGTGTTTTCTATGATTGTTTTGTTTCCTTTGTACCAATTCCAACCGCGCAAAACGTTGCCAATGGAAGGACTTTTTTTGATTAACGTGAAATAAACTACAATGCAAATAACAGAAGACAACGAAAATATCTACATTGAAGGTTATATTATACCGAAAGGCAGAGAAAAAGAGGATATTAAAGCGCGAGAAAATATCATTTGGAGAATGTATGGCAATTGGTCAGAAAAAAGTCGCGAGAAAAAATGTTACAACAACGACTTACAGAGCGATATTTTTGTGGTATTTAAAAGCGTAGCCGAAACTGCCGAGAAAGCTGCTCGAAACTATATTTATGAGTTGGATTTTGCATTAAAATACGCTCGAAAAACGTACCAAGACAAACCTCACTCAAAACGACAATCAGAGTTTGATAAAATTTTCATTATGGAAACATACACGGATTTATTCGAGCCATATTTTAATAAGATAAAAGTAACCATCGGTGTAAAACACAACAATAAAAAACATTTATACTGCATTACTGCGATAGAACACACGAATGAACAAAAATAAAAAACAATAAGGATTTACATCCGGCATAACACCGCTCCAACACCTTATTGTTTCTCTAAATTTGAGACAAAGATAAAAACGATTTCCAAATAAAACAAAAAACATTTCTCCATAGCCAAAATCTTTTTCCTATCTTTGTTATAATTCCAACAGACATAAAGTTGTTTTTGGAAGGACATTTTTGATTAACTAAGAAACGATGAAGCAAAATCCACAACTACACAACAACGTTTGCGAAAAAACGAGAACTATTCAAATAGTAGAAGATGTTGACAACATTTACATCGAAAATTACATCATACCCAAAGGAAGAGGAAGAGAAAGAGACGCGATTAAAGCAAGAGAAAATATTATCAGTGAAATTTATCGAAAATGGTTTGAAATCAATCCTGATAAATGTGTATATAACTCTAATTTAAAGGATTTTATACATATTCGTTTTGAGTCTATAAATGAGACGGCAAACAAAGCCGCCCGAACGTATCAATCTACGATAGTTATGTTTCAGTTGACGAATATTCTAAAAAATGCAATTATCGAAAGCTACGAATCTCCGAAACAAAACAAAAATCAGTCAAAATATACAGAAATGATTATTATGTTGTGGCAAAATACTAAATTGATAGTCGGTGTGCGGAAGGATAAAAAGAAAATTCAATATTGCATTACGGCTATAATCTAAAAAAACAGGACTTATTCCGAGAAACGCCCGTGAAGCCTGTTTTTTCATTCTTTTCTTTCTGCAAAGGTAAAAAGAAATTCCAACCTCACCAAATAAAACAAAAAACATTTCTCCAAAGCCAAAACTTTTTCCTGTCTTCGTAATAATTCCAACAGACATAAAGTTGTTTTTGGAAGGACATTTTAAGATTTAATGTAAAGCGTTTAGATTTATCCTCTCTTTAAGAATTTCGGCAAAATTTTCTGTACTAATGAGGGTAAGATGGCAACGTTCCTACGTCTATATGATTCATATAGGGCGTGGGGACTGTTGCTTATCTGATTAGTACAGGTGTTTGCCGAGACCTTTAAAGACAGATAAGTTTAACAGTTCCTGCGCTTTTTTTATTGTTGCCTTTTTCGGGGAATTGGAAAGGCGAACTAAAAATTTATAGATATGGATTATATTGTAAAAAAAGAAAGAATTGACCAAATTCGTTCCTCAAAAGAGGATAGGGTAATTTTTAAAATTAGATTTCCTAATCGTACAGAATGTTCGGGGTTGTATTTTGATTTTACAGATGAGTTTATTGATAAAAAAATAAGCAATGATGTAAATGAGATTGATAAATTCAAGAAGAACACAATTTATCCAATAGCAAAAGCCTATTCAAACACATTTGATGTTGACCTTGAATATATGAGTGATTTTTTTTCAACGAATAAGCATTTAAAACTTGAAAGATGAAAGAGAAATCAATGTTACAATTATTAGCACCGTTTGCAGTTACGGTTGTTATTTATATTATTTGGTTTTATTGTTTTGTATTTTCGACGATGCTTTAAATTGGACTAATATGCGTGATTATAATATTTTTGACTTTGAACATAATTTTGCGGAAAAAGCATTTTTTTTGATAGTCAATATAATATTAATAATTATTGCTGAGCTTTGGATTACAAGTGAAAATTAGCAAGCCTTCGTTCTCCGCAGTGTGTGCACCGTTAGGCGTATGGCTTCTGCTCCGTTCCTGCTCACGTAGAAATGATGGGGGAATGGGTAACAATCCGATGGTGGGAGCTACTGTTGCAGTGGCAGTTTCGATTGAAGAGGCTTCAAAATAAGATAAATTTTTCTTAAAGTATAAAAAACTCCTGTGATGAAAATTGCAGGAGTTTTTACGTTTTCTATGGTTGTTTTCCGATCTTTGCACTAGTTTCAATTGGGCATAACGTTGCCGTTTGGGAGAATTTTTTGATTAACGTGAGCATTTTATATGAATCCCTCAATTACAATAGAAATTATTTTCTACAATTTGATTGAAACCGGAAATAAGCTTGGTATGGCATTGATTGGTTGAACTATATAGTAATGTTGCCGTTGTCTCACGATTATTTATCTCAACTACTTTTTCCATTTTTATTAAATTCGTATTATGGCGGCAAAACCAACGGTCAAATAATCTCTTTCTACCGGCTTGCCTGCCATCTCCTATGTCATATATGGAAATCATTGCATTTTCATTCACTGAAAAAAATTTACGAATGATATGCAATATCGTATATTGAACACGAAAATCATATTTTTTACCTCCTCCTTGCGGGATATATCTTTCTATTGTAAGCATATAAACGGGAGTACAAGCATCAATCACATTGGTATAATCAACAAAAATTATTTGGTACTGAATATTTGATGGAGTGACAAAACAATAAGCATCATTTTCAAAAACAACCTCAAAACGGTCTTGCAAACTTAATTCCATTATTATTGAATCCTTTTAAAGTTCCGTTTTTTTGAATATGTTCGTGAATAGCCTTCTTGTCTTCAACCATTTTTTGAATAAAGTTGATTTTTTTATTTCCGCAGTTTATTTCCATAATTCGTTATTTTTATTTTCCCACAAAAATAACGCAAAATCCAGGCCTCTCCAAATAAAACAAAAAATATTTCTCCAAATCCAACCAAGTATTGGATATTGTTTTGACTGATGCAGTAAAAGTGCGGACAAGTCTCCCACAATCAAACAGACAAAAAAGAAAGTAAAAGGTGGTTTTATGCAAATAATGAAAGCAAGTAATGGAATATTCAATAGAAAATTTTGCAACGGTAAAACTGACGATTGGCGTTTTAAAAGGGAACAAGAAAAAGTATAGACGAATATGCTTTTTCTAATATAAATTTAGAGGAAGTTCATATTTCAGGTGGCATTACAGACTTAACCATTGAGAATTTTGCATTTGAAAACTCACAACTAACTGAAATTAAAATATGGAATACTATTCAACTAAAAGATTATACTTTTGCGGGTTGTGCTAAGTTAAGAGATTTTTATATACAACATTGGGCACCTCCTACCCTTGTTCGGAGAAGCGTGTAAACAATGAAGAGTGAGCCGTTCGGCGAAGTTTCTAACTTCATCGAGTTAAAAGCAAGTTTTTAACTTGCAATATAAATGAGAAAGATAATAATAGGCAGATATGAAACGCATTGGGCTAAATCTGTTCGGGCAAGGATGCCTTTAATTTACAAAAGTCGTAGGCAGAAGCCATACGCCTAACGATATACACACTACGGGTAGCAGGGACAGCTGGCGTTGACAGCGGTTTTTCTTTTCTATTTTCTAAAAACATTGTCTTTCAAGTTTAACCACACATCTTTTATTTTTATCTTTCTTATTGCTGTGTCATTTCTAATTGTAAAAGCAAGAAACGAAAACATAAAAAAGCAATTTATATATAAATCTTTCAAATCAAAAACAAAGAATGGTTTTAAATAGATGTAATCAAGTGTTCCCTTTTTCCATATCAAGTTTCCAATAAAAGTACAAATTACTGCTGCTAATTGAAAAATAAATGCAAAATCAAGAAGTCTTTTGCTTCTAAAATTACCATCCCTACAATATAGATATAATGCAAACATTACGATTTCAATAATCAAGAAAATAATTATATGTACATATAATCCAATGTTTATGTTGAAATTTTGAAAAAGCAAAACATTAAAATAACTATGTTTATCGTTAAAAATCGGAGCAAACTCTAATAACGAAGGAATTATTGCAAATTGAGTTTCAAAGAAAAAAGAATACACTATAATTTTAATGAATTGGTCTAAAAGCACCAAAATAAACACCCAAAGCGTAATTGTCTGTATTTTCATCTATCTGTTAATTTTTGTCTTTTTTTGCTATCCGGTACCTCCCAAGTTGTTTGCAATGTACCCACTTGCTTGCGCCAAATCTCGTGCTTGTTGTACAACTGAAAAAATGACAAATATTGGGTAAAAATGGATTATTGGGTTAAATATAATTACTGAAAATCAATATATTACAAGATTCAACAATTGAATTTTATTGTGATTTTTACAAAAAATGATAGTTGTGCAACAAGCACGCCCGTTAGCGGCTGGCGTTTTTTTCGTACTTTCTTTATTGAAGTTTTTTACAAACATTGTAAAAGTTTATTTTTAAGAATATATTCAACGCGGAATTTTCTTTTCAAATAATATTTTTAAATCCTCAATATCGACGGTAGCAATTTTCTTCTTCGGAATAATATATGCACTTGCGGCTGATATGTACAGGAAAAAATAATCCGCAGTTTCGCCCAATCGTTTTATCATACTCCATTTTAAAGAAATATTTGCTTCGGCATTTTTTTCTTCAATGCCGTCTTCTGTAAAAATCATTGTACGATTACCATACATAGACGAATTTTCAGAAGTTGACATTAATTTTTTTGTCAAAAAATTTGAACCGTTTTTTGACAAAATCCAATAAATAAGGATAAATACAACAAAAGGAAAAAGATTGAATACAATAGACAATAAATCTTTCTCTCCTGTCAAAGTTACAAATAATCCCAATCCGATAATAATCAGATTTATTATTTTTCTGAAATTTTTCATTGTCTTATTAGTCGCTGAAAAATGCTTCTGTAAAGCCATTACATCATTTAATTCTACATCATAATTTAATTGTATCATTTTTTTTCTTTTTAATGTCCTTGCGGACGGTTACTACATTTTTGTTTTGTCAGTTCTTTGCAAAGGTAAAATTATTTTTCCTTCGTTCTCCGTAGTGTGTGCACCGTTAGGCGTATGGTTTCTGCCTACGTCTTTGGTAACCATAGAGCGTCCTTGCCCGGACAAAATTAGCCAAAAGTTCTTTCATATCTGCATAATTACTAAGTATAAAAAACAAAAGCAAACACCTTCTTAAATTTTACAAAAATAAAACTGTTTTAGAAAGCATGACTCATAAATATGTTATATCTTTGTACTGATCTTTTTCATAAAAAAAGACTTCATTCTTAAATTTAAAAAGAAAAGTAATGACTATCTCAGAAAAAAAATTTGTAACAGTTTCTTACGAACTTTATGTTGGTGAGAACGATGAAAAACCGGAATTGATGGAAAAAACTTCTAAAGAAAATCCGTTAAAGTTCATTTTCGGTATTGGTATGATGTTGGAAAAATTTGAGGAAAACTTGAAAGGCTTGAAAGCCGGTGATAAATTCGATTTCCAAATTCAATCCGAAGAGGCTTATGGCGAGTATGAAGATGAAAATATTGTCAAACTTGACAAAAGCATATTTGAAGTAGACGGTGAAATTGACACCGAAGTACTCTTTGAAGGAAACTTGGTTCCGATGATGGATAACGCCGGAAACCGCTTGAACGGGACGATAATCTCCATTACCGATGATCAGGTAGAAATGGACTTCAACCACCCATTGGCAGGCGAAATGCTGCATTTTACCGGCGAAGTATTGGAAGTAAGAGAGGCTACTGAAGAAGAAATCGCAGCATTTACCCAGCCTGGCTGCAGTGGCGGATGCTCACAAGATGACTGCGAAGGTTGCAATTGCGGTTGTAATTAATGAACGAAAAGCAAAGAGGCTGTCTTCAAAGCTTTAGGGACAGCCTTTTCGTGTTTTCGTGCTTTTTGAATGTTAAGTTAATGTACGACACAAAGAAAAAATGAGCAATACATTCGGAAAAATTTTTACGCTTACGACTTTCGGAGAATCGCATGGAAAAGCGGTAGGAGGAATCATCGATGGTTTTCCTGCCGGTATTGAGATAGACGAAGCGTTTGTTCAGCAAGAGTTGGACCGTCGCCGTCCCGGACAATCGTCCATTACTACGCCACGCGACGAGAGCGACCGGATCGAATTTCTTTCCGGTATTTACGAAGGGCAGTCAACAGGAACGCCTATCGCTTTCCTGATTTGGAATAAGAACCAGCACTCTTCCGATTATCAAAAAATGAAAGATGTGTTTCGTCCATCGCATGCCGACTATACATACACCGCGAAATATGGAGTCCGAGACCACCGGGGTGGAGGCAGGTCTTCGGCAAGGGAAACTATTGCACGAGTGGCAGGCGGCGCGTTAGCCAAAATAGCCCTCCGCAAATTGGGTATTACCGTACAAGCTTACACTTCGCAGGCAGGAAATATTGTGTTGGAAAAGAATTATTCCGAACTGGATTTATCGCAGACGGAAAGTAACATCGTTCGCTGTCCCGATTCCGGGACGGCTGAAAAGATGATTGAATTGGTTAAGCAAATAAAAGAGGCAGGCGACACAATCGGAGGTGTAGTGTCATGTGTAATTAAGGGGGTTCCTGTCGGATTAGGCGAACCGGTTTTCGGGAAGCTGCATTCCGAACTGGCAAAAGCCATGCTTTCTATTAACGCAGCAAAAGGGTTTGATTACGGAATGGGGTTTGCCGGTGTAGGTCTTAAAGGTTCGGAAACAAACGACTCTTTTATTTCCGGGCATGGAACAATTCGTACTAAAACGAACTATTCCGGCGGCATACAGGGTGGCATTTCCAATGGCGAGGATATTTATTTCCGTGTTGCATTTAAGCCGGTTCCGACTATTCTTCAAGAACAACAAACCGTAAACGATAAAAAAGAAAATGTTATATTGCATGCGCAAGGCCGCCATGATCCGTGCGTACTTCCAAGAGCCGTGCCTATTGTCGAGGCTATGGCGGCTATGGTGCTTTTGGACGCTTATTTGTTGGATAACCGGAATAACACCGGATCACAAAATGAATAGCAATACTCGCTCTTTTGAATTTACAATTTGTGATTTTTCCAATTATACTCAAAAAGCAATGGAATGTGAATTAGCAAGTCTGAAATTAAGAGCAAGTAATGTGTCTAATTCGGACTTGTGTAGTTCAATATTTTTAAAGAATTTTTCTATGGCTATCCTGAAAAGCTCTTTGGTTCGATAGAATTTTGTATTGATTACTTTTGAGTATAATTTTGTGCTGCTATCTCCTTTATTTATTTTTCCAGAGAAGTCTCATGTATAGATATTCCAAAGGGGTAAATGTGGATAGCTTTTGTTTGTTCGAATCGTAAAAATTTTAATCCGGAACATTTGACATAGAAATATTTTGCTGTACTTTTGTGTAAAAAAAGAGATAAAGGTTAAATTGAAATTTGTTTGTAGTTTATGGCAGAACATAATGATTTAGGCAACATCGGTGAAGAGATGGCTGCCGGTTACTTGCGATCAAAAGGCTACATTATCCGGCACCGGAATTGGAAATTTGAAAAAAAAGAGTTGGATATTGTTGCTGAAAAAGAAAATATACTTGTTGTGGTAGAGGTAAAAACACGAAGTACCGGATGTTTTTTGCATCCTCAAGAGGCGGTTACAAATGCTAAAATCAGGCATATTATCCATGCAGCAGAAACTTATATTTTCCAATATGACTTAATGATGGAGACAAGGTTTGATATTATATCCGTCATTCCCGATAAGAATGGGCTGTTTTCTATTGAGCATATTGAGGATGCTTTTCTGTCTCCGGTAAATTTGTAGCCGTTCGTAATGTTTCCCACAAAGACACAAAGGGCACAAAGTTTTTCGGATAAATTTCTTTGTGCCCTTTGTGTCTTTGTGGGAAAATTTATTCTTTATTCCCAACACAATTCTTTAAATCCCTGCTCAACTTCATTGCACAGAAATTAGGTCCGCACATCGTGCAGTATTCTTTGTCTTCGTGATGACCGGCTTTGAAATATTCCAGTGCGCGTTCAGGGTCAAGGCTTAAGTTAAATTGATCTTTCCATCGAAATTCGTAGCGGGCTTTGCTTAGCGCATTGTCTCGGATGGAGGCACCAGGATGTCCTTTGGCAAGGTCTGCCGCATGAGCAGCGATTTTGTAGGTAACAACACCTATTCGCACGTCTTCCTTGTTGGGTAGCCCAAGGTGCTCTTTCGGCGTTACATAGCAAAGCATTGCTGTGCCGAGCCAACCGATTTGAGCCGCACCAATGGCACTTGTGATGTGGTCGTATCCCGGTGCAATATCCGTTACCAATGGTCCGAGCGTGTAGAAAGGCGCATTGTGGCACGCTGTAATCTGCCGTTCCATATTCTCCTTGATTTTGTGCATCGGCACGTGCCCCGGACCTTCAATAAAAGCCTGCACGTTTTTATCCCAGGCACGAAGAACGAGTTCGCCCAACGTCTCTAACTCGGCAAATTGCGCCTCGTCATTGGCATCGTAAGTGGAACCCGGACGCAAGCCATCGCCCAACGAAACGGCAACATCGTATTGAGCCAAAATGTCGCAAATTTCATCAAAATGCTCGTAAAGGAAACTTTCGCAGTTGTGTATCAGGCACCATTTGCTCATAATCGAGCCGCCGCGCGATACGATTCCGCAAAGGCGCTTGTTTGCCAAATGGACATTTTTCAAACGGATACCGGCGTGTATGGTAAAATAATCAACGCCTTGCTCGCACTGCTCAATCAGTGTATCTTTGTAAATTTCCCATGTGAGTTCTTCTACTTTTCCGTTTACCTTTTCCAACGCTTGATAAATCGGTACAGTTCCTACGGGAACAGGGCAATTGCGGATAATCCACTCGCGTGTTTCGTGAATGTTTATCCCAGTGGATAAGTCCATTAGCGTATCACCACCCCATTTGCAGCTCCACAAGGCTTTTTCTACTTCTTCGTTGATGCTTGATGTAGTAGCTGAATTTCCAATGTTAGTATTTATTTTTACCAAAAAATTACGTCCGATAATCATCGGTTCGGCTTCCGGATGGTTGATGTTTGCCGGAAGTACAGCTCGCCCGGAAGCAATTTCATCGCGGACAAATTCGGGCGTAATATGAGTTTGAATGCCCAACTCGGCGCAATTCATATTTTCGCGAATGGCGACATATTCCATTTCGGGCGTAATAATACCCTGTTTGGCGTAATACATTTGGGAAATTTGCCTACCGTGTTTGGCTCGAAACGGCAAGGCGATGTGTTCAAATCGCAAATGATCAAGACTTTTGTCGTTGCGGCGCATTTGTCCGTATTCCGAACTGATTTCGGGCAACTGCTCCACATCATTCCGGTCGGTAATCCATTTTTCACGCAGACGGGGAAGCCCTTTTTTGAGGTCGACCGAGGCATTTTCGTCACCAAACAAACCGCTGGTGTCATAGATATAGACATCGGCATTTTCCGTTCTCTTTTCTTCTCCGTTCACTTTCTCAACCGTTGGCGTTAGTTTTACCCGGCGCATTCCCACATTGATTTCCGGGAACAGGATTCCTTGTTTATATACTTTTTCGCTATTTGGAAAGGTTATTTTCATTTTATGTTACTTTTATTTTGCAAAAGCCTGCCCATACTGGCAATACAAGGCAAAAGTAAGAAAAATTGGTTGAATTATAATACTGATTCCGCTTTATTAGAAACTTAAATGCTTGTTTGATTGTTATACACGATTCAAATAGCAATTGTTTTTGAAATAAAGTTAATGGCTATTTTGATATTCCAATAAAAATCAGCTCAATTTCTTTCGTTGTGTTGCAGGGGGCAGAAAGTTTTCGCCGGTAATAACCGACTTCCCGGTTTCAGTTTCCAACTCTTTGCGGGCATTTTTAGCTACTGCTCCGCCTCGTTTTCCGGCTATGGCGTTTTCCAAAAAACCTTTTGCTTGTTCGCTTTCAGCAATTTGACGGGTAGAAAGTTCGGCTAATGCCGTGAATATCAATTCAGCCTCGCTCATGTGGTCGCGCAAGTTTTGTGTCTTTAAGTTTTTCAGATTCTTGTGTTCTTTTACGGTCAAATCAGTCCACTCCTGATGAATAATATTGGTTAGTGCGGCAAATTCGTTTTGCTCCTTAACTCCCGATTCTTTCCAATAATCAGTTAGTTTGTTACGGGTTTCTTGTCCGGTCATCCGTTGCTGAATCCACTTTTCACTTCGTCCGAGCCGCTGCCAATTCTCACGTGCACGGTCAAGGCTGCGTGCAGGGTCAACTGTTTCTTGAATTCTTTCATAGCCCACTTTTGCCAGCCATTGCTTAAAAGGCTCTGCCTTAGGCGATGGAATGGATTGTATAATGCGTAAAAGAGCACGGGCGTTGGCACAATCGGTTTCCCGTTTTTTCCCATCCGGTGCAATCAATTTCAACTGTCGACAAATTGTCGACAGTTCAATTCCGTCTTCAAGCGTAACACGCTGTTTCATCTTAAACCAATAATCACGCGGATTTGTACTTCCGGTCAGAATTTCAACCACATCAATTACCGAAAAATACCATTCTCCGGCAACTTCGTCCCAATGGGTACGGACTTTTTTTTCTTCAAACAACTTTATAACTGTTTCCATAGTGTAAAAAATAATTATTTTAAAATCAATGTTTTATTTTAATTCAAAAAAGAGGTCAGCGGCGAACTTGCATTTGCAGTGAAACTAACGCTGCCAAGTCCGGCTTCGTAAGCCATTCTTCCGGCAATGACGGCATTTTTGAATGCTTCTGCCATTACCGCCGGGTCACCGGCTACGGCTATGGCGGTATTGACCAATACGGCGGCAGCCCCCATTTCCATTGCTGCTGCGGCATGACTTGGCGCTCCGATTCCAGCATCAACCACCACCGGTACATTCGATTGTTCAATAATGATACGTAGAAAATCTTCCGTGCGCAGTCCTTTATTTGTCCCGATAGGCGCACCCAATGGCATAACCGTTGCTGCACCTGCCTCTTCCAGCCGCTTGCAAAGAACGGGGTCGGCTTGGCAGTAAGGTAACACCACAAAACCGAGTTTGACCAGCTCTTCCGTTGCTTTCAACGTTTCGACCGAATCGGGTAATAGATAACGCGGGTCGGGATGAATTTCGAGTTTCAGCCAATTTGTCCCGAAAGCTTCTCGTGCCAACTGGGCTGCAAAGACAGCCTCTTCCGCATCGCGTACTCCGCTTGTGTTGGGAAGAAGCTGAATATTGGGATGAACAATATGATTGAGCATATCATCTTCTTGGTTATCCATATCAATACGCTTCATGGCAACAGTTACCATTTCTGTTTCCGATGCTAAAATGGATTTTTCCATTAATTCATTGGAACTGAATTTTCCCGTTCCGAGAAACAGTCGCGAGGTAAATGTCTTATCGGCAATGGTTAAATTTTGTATCATATTTTGTTATTCGTAAATGTTATTTTTTTGATAATAATAAATTGTTTCCACAATCCGTTCCGTTTTCATCTTTGGATTTTCTGCATTCAAAATTGTTCCCGAAAGTGCAATACCATTAACTCCGGCATTGAGAATATCCGTTATATCCTCTACTGTAATTCCACCAATAGCAACAATGGGAAGATTAATACCATTACTCCGGCAGTTCCATACAATATCGCGATAGCCATCTAAACCGAGGACAGGTGCTAAATTTTTCTTTGTTGTTGTAAAACGAAACGGGCCGCAACCAATGTAATCAACGTCATTTTTGATTGTCCAAATATCTTCGTAAGTATTACATGTTCCGCCAATGATAAATTTGTTTCCAAGTATTTTTCTGGCTTCGGCGGGCGGCATATCATTTTTTCCGAGATGTACGCCGCCGGCTTCTGTCTTTTTGCAGATTTCAACGTGGTCGTCAATAATGAACATGGCGTTGTGCTTTTTGCAGAGCGACTTTACTCGCAGAGCCATCGCTTCTATCTCTTTTTCCGGAGAATCCTTCATTCGCAACTGTATCCATTGGCAACCGCCTTCCAACGCCATTTGGGCAGACTGGAAATAGTCGTATTTTTCAGTTTGATGAGTAATAAACTGAAAGGAGAAGTTGTTTAGCCATGAAAAAGTGTTCATGTTATTTATACTGTTTTGTTATAAATATATTGCACGAAGGCGCGAAAGGGAGAAAAGTCTTTAACTCGTATTTTTTATTTCTCTAACAATGACAAGTCGCCCACGATGCCGGCTTCTGTAGAAATTTCGCCCAAAGCACCGGCTTGTTGAAAAATACCTGTTTGTATTTTGACGAAACGGATTTTTTGTAATTGTACCGGATTGCCTTCTTTATCGATTGCATCGGAAATATCAATCAGGTTTCCGCGTAGTTTTTCGGAATAATCACCGGCGGGCTTCCGTCCGCTTCCTTTTCCGTTTTCGGCGTAACCGAATTTGAACAGATTGGGATAAACTTCCCAATATTCAACAGCCCCTTCCGGAGCATTGTTATAGTAAGCATCGGGAAGCCGTGTTCCTGTAAACTCTACCGAATCGGCACTTTCTTTCCACCATTGAATTGTAAATTTATCCGATTTAGGTAATTCTCCCTTGTTGCCGAATTTATCTCTCCAAGTAATAGGGTCTCCTTCGTTTTTTTGTTTATAGTACGTTAACCTATAATCGCGAATACAATCGGGGTGGTCGATTTCACTTCCCTTGACTTCAAACCATTCATCGTCCGGGAATCCGTTTCCGTTAGTGTCGTCCATTAGATAGATAATACCGGGTTCGGGAGCTACCGAGCTACAGTGTATGATTAGATTTTTACCGTCCGTGTTATATACATCGTGGTCAAAACCCAACACCACGTAGCCGCCCCAGCCGCCCAATAAAATATCGGAACCGGAATATTCACCGCTGACCCAATCAGGCTTTTTCGCCAAATGTGCGTGCTGACCGGGTGCGTATTGATAATCAAAAACTTGCGTTACATACGCATACGGCTTTTCATTTTTTTCGTCTTCAGTACAAGAAAAAAGAAAGAGAAACAGCAACGCCGTAAATACAAATTTCAAAATAGTTTTCATTCTTGATTTTTTTACTCTTCATTTTTAATTATGCACATACGTTCCAATCGGTTCGCCCATAATTACTTTTTTTAAATTGCCTGGGGTATCCATATCGAAAACGACAATTGGAAGGTTGTTTTCCTTACACATGGCCGTTGCAGTCAGATCCATTACTTTTAATCCGCGATTGTAAATTTCGTCGTAAGTGATTTCGTCAAATTTCACGGCATCCGGGTCTTTTTCGGGATCTGCGGTATAGATACCGTCTACACGGGTTCCTTTCAGCATTACGTCTGCTTCGATTTCGATTCCGCGCAGTGAAGAGCCTGTATCGGTTGTAAAAAACGGATTTCCTGTTCCGGCAGAAAATATAGCAACTTCACCGTTTTCTAATGATTCAATCGCCTTTGTTTTGCTATAAAATTCGCCTACCGGTTCCATACGGATAGCGGTCAACACTCGCGATTTAACTCCGATGCTTTGCAAAGCTGAATTTAATGCTAAACTGTTAATAACTGTTGCCAGCATACCCATTTGGTCGCCTTTCACGCGATCAACACCTTTGGATGCACCACTCAGTCCTCGGAAGATATTGCCGCCGCCGATTACGATACCGATTTGTACACCCAAGCCGGCAATTTCCTTGATTTGCCCGGCATATTCTTGCAGGCGTTTTTCGTCAATTCCGAACTGTTTTGCTCCCATTAGCGACTCTCCGCTGAGTTTCAATAAAATACGTTTGTATTTTGCCATAAAAATAGTGATTAATCATTGCATTTTTACAATAGTGCAAACTTAGGTATTTTTTTGCTTTTTGAAAAAGATTTGAATTGAAATGATTACATCAATATGACCTGGCTAAAAAACTTTGAGATTAAAAAAGTACGAATAGCAGAAAATCCTTTTATTTTTTGTCCCTCTATTCATAAAAAAATAACCAACTTGTTTTTTAGCATTACTAAATGACATTGATTAATCCGGAGCAAAAAAATGTCGTCCCTTTGAGACTCCTAATTCTCAGAGGGACGACATTTTTTTTACTCTTGGTAAATTCCGCTTATCTTACTCGTTAACCGGAACTATGCGGAAATTGTCAACACACATAAAAACAAGAGGAGCATCTTGTGAAGCACCAAATTGCACAAAGCTGAAATTAGTTGCTTTTTTCAAGTCTGTAATCTTTTTAACCTCTTCATCGCTGGTTATGCCATGAGTAAAATCGGTCAAAGGAATAGTGATAGTTTCCCATCCATCGGTACAAAAACTACCGGTTGCCTTGTAAGGTTCCCAGAAACAAATGGCAGAAACAGCACGTCCATGCTTGTCGGGAGAATCATACGGACCGAAGAAGATTTCGGTTCTAACCCCTTTGTAAGGAGCTTCTTTCGGAATGTTAACTTCAAATTTCAACACCAGGTTTTCCAACGGATACTCCTCGAAAGGACCGGCAACAGAGAATGCTCCATGGCCGCCTTCGTCCGGATTAGCAACATACTGGATGTACATAGTTTCTTTCATTGTCCATGGGGTGTTATATTCTCCAAACAGGAACCCGTATTTACCTGAACATGGATCCGGGAGTACAGCAGGAAGCGGAATATTGGATGCTACGGTAATTTTCCGGTCTTCTTCATCAAGCGGATTGTAGCCACCCCAGGTGGCTAAGCGATCATCAAAGTTAATGATAAAATTACGGTCGTCACGAAAATGAAAAGTTGATTTTGCTTCTCCTTGATTTGTTTTTACATTTATTTTCCCGCTTTTAGAACCTGTTGGAACAGTAACAATCAATACAGAATCGTTAGAACCTTCTTCTGCGATAGCAGCTAATTCTACGCCTGGGAATATTACTTCCGCGCCTTCAAGGTTTTTTCCGTAAATAACAGCCATTTCGCCATCAGATACAAATTCGGATTTCATGGATGTAAGTTCAGGCGGTTCAGGTGTGCCGTGATTTGGTTTTTCGGTATTACCACCACATCCAGTCATCGAAATACCGAACATAAAGAGCGCGATATACGCTAAGTTTTTCTTTTTCATGCTATATTTATTTTTTTTTATAAGTTTAAAAATAATAATTTACAAAAATAGAATATTATGTGAACAAAAAAAAAATATCTGTAATTTTTTCATTCATTCTT
>QMCD01001288.1_pt1 | contig 15556 bp, 5 predicted proteins | sample 1821841 | NCBI WGS metagenome assembly QMCD01 (sample SAMN01991225, study PRJNA193472) | Termite gut metagenome, whole genome shotgun sequencing project. | isolation source: worker | host: Macrotermes natalensis | reverse complement strand
CGGCAACGAAGTCCCCGGCGAGCAGCAGCCCGGCGACGACGAGCAGCAGCCCGGCGGCGAAGATGAGCCGATCGACGTCAACGGCGACGGCGTCATCGACGATAAAGACATACTCCCAGGCCCGGAAGGCGCGCCGGAGGAAGAGACGGAAGACGAAGGGCCGCAGGAAATCGCGCACGACGTTATCTTCTTTGGCCCCGGCCCAGCTTACGAGGTCGTCTACTCGCCGTCGACCAACCCCGGCGACGACGTTGCCGAGCTTCAGAGAATCGCCGAGGAAAAGCTACAGGAAAAGAACCTCTGGAGAGATACCTTCCTAGGCTGGAGCAACAGCGCATACAGCGACGCTCTCTACAATTTCGAAGAGAACTTCGCCATAGAGACAATAAAGGATCTATCTTTTTACGCGGTTTATTCGGACGGCAAGCTAGCTGAGGCCGCGAAGCGGGAGTTTACCGTTGAGTTCCGCGTTGACGGCGTATACTTCGACTCGCAGAAATATACGGAGGGCGAGGAGCTTCGGATGCCCGGCAAGGGAACGCCCACGCCGCCTAAGGGCTTCTTCGCGTTTAAATACTGGTACGCAGAAGAGGGCAAGGAATTCGCGCTCGGTACGAAAATCACAGAGGATACGTACCTCGAAGCGGAATTCACAAACGAGGCGACCGTATCGTTCATGGACATCGAAACCGATCAGATTTATCAGTCCAGGACAGTACCCGTCGGACAAATCCTTACCAATCCTCCCGTCGCGTACCAGCCGGCGGACGGAGGCTACTTCGTACACTGGTATACAACGGGCGCGGACGGCGACAAGGAGTTCGACTTCGAGACTACGCCCGTTACGGACAATATGACCGTATGGCCGCTATTCAACGACGCGCATATGGTCTATTTCCAGACCATGAGCAAGCCCATCGACCCGGTCGAAGTAGGCGACAAGGAGACGCTCGAAGGCAAAATGCCCGCCGACCCGGAAAGAGAAGGCTATACGTTCGCGGGATGGTACAGAGACAAGGAATACAATACCGCGTTCGACACTTCAGAAGCCATTACAGAATCCTTTACGCTATACGCAAAATGGGATTCGGCACATGAAACCAGCTACGAAATCGTATACTGGCTTGAAAGGCCGAATATCTCCTCGCCGGATATGAAGACCAGGAGCCACTACATGTTCGTCGGCTCCGAGGACTTCGCGGACGGCCTAACCGGCGCAACGCTTACGGCGGACGAACTAAAGCAAAAAGCCGAGGACTTCCTGGATACGGGAGCAAAAGGCGACGACGGCGTCGAATACTACCGCTACGCCGTGTATCAGGGCGCGGACCCAGACGTCGAAATAAAGGGCGACGGCTCGACGAAATTCAACGTCTATCTGAAGCGGATACTGTTTACGGTGGAATTCGATTTTGGTGATTTCTATTATCCGGAACATCCAAACATGTACCGTACGATATGGACGGTCAGTTTTAAGGGCGGCAACGGCAAGACCGGAGGAGAATCCTATGAAATAATTCAGCAAGGATTCGACGTAACCGGCGGCTACTCGATTACTGCGAAATACGGGCAGGATATATCCCGGATTTGGCCCGGTCCAGGCAGCGGCGAGGTCACAAAAGTAGTGCAAATGAAATCGGGCACCAGCTGGAGAGACTTTGGTATATATCCCATGTTCGGAGGCTGGAGCTCCATGGGCGACGACATGGATCCCACCAGCAGCGAAAACAGGCTGCTATGGGATAAGCACAAGTATATATTCGACGCGAGCATGCTGCCGGACACACACGGTATTACATCATACAAAAGACGAGCCAATTGGTGGGCGGACGTACAGAAGGAAGTCGTCACGTACTATTTCGAGGCGCTGCCCACAGAAACACCCGAGATCACGCTTACGGTTCCGGACCCGCGCAATAACGGCCAGATGCGAGAGATCGGCTTCATAAAGAGCACGGAATTCGCCGAAGACTACTTTATTGACGGAAATACCGAAGTCGCCAAAGATCCACCCTTGGCCGGCTTAATCTTTGCCGATAAAAAGGTAACAGAAGGAACATTTATTTGGTGGAGAGACGGTACAACTCGAAAAATGTACGAGGTAGAGCTATACTACGTCCGCGAGCACCACTCCCTAACCTTCGACCTAAACGGCGGCGACGCCCCCGCTCCCGCGGCGATAACCGACCTCCTATACCAGCAGAGCCTCGCGAACGCGAAGCCGACTACCGACCCGACGCGCACCCCCGAAACCGGCGAAAAATACACTTTCACGGGCTGGTACACGAGCGAAGACTGCCTACCGGGCACGGAATTCAACTTCGCTAACGAGAAGATGCCCGACGGCGACTTAAAGCTCTACGCCGGATGGGAGCAGGAGCAGTTCACAGTCCGCTTCCTCGACAGGAAGCCCAACACGCTCGGAACCGAAGAAGTACTCGACACGGCAACGTACGGCTTCGGCGATAACATCATCCCGACAACCAAGATAACCGCAGGCGACGCCGACCCGGACTTCGGCACGTTCGTCCGCTGGGGCTGGATACAGAACGGCTACTTGGTCATGTTCCCGTTTGATCTACAAACGGTCGACAAGGACATCGACCTAATCGCCATGTGGCGCACGGACGGCTTCAAGATCGACTATTTCTGGCAAGACGGAAGCACGGACGGCGTTCCCACAGACGGCACGGAATACGGCCTCGGCTCGCGCGCGACGCTGAAAATGCCCGACGAGCAATACCGTACAATTCAAACCCAAGACGGCGAGCGCGTATTCATCGGCTGGCACATTAAGGGCAGCAGCGACGTTATCTACCCGCCCTACAGCTCTATCGAAATGTACGAAAACGTCGAGGTTCAGGCCTACTACGTGCAGAAGAACGAGCTTTGGAAGGTCAAATACTACGCAAACTACCCCGCGGGAACATTGACGGAACCTGAGCCTCAGGAGCAGCAAATCGCGAAGTCGCAGCTACAGATCCGCATCGCCGAAAACACCTTCGACGTTCCGGAAGGCTATTCGTTCATAGGCTGGGCGACGGAGCCGACCGGCGGCGTCGTTCTGCACGCGAACCAGGTTCGGAATAATCCGAACAACAGCGGCTTGGAGCTATACGCCGTTTGGCAGAGGCAGGACCGCTACAGCATCACATTCAAAGTAGACGAATACGAAAACCAGGGCAGACTGGAGGGAAAACTCTCCTATATAAACCTGACGCCGACGACGAGCATATCCAATTTACTCGGCATGGGCAGCAGCGCGCACGGCTGGCCAAAGCCCATAGCGAACGACGGCTACTACTTCGACCGCTGGGAATTGGTACAGGATAACCTAACCGGAAGCAGAGAAGTTGAACACGGGAACACGCTGGGCGGCTATCCGAGAGCCAATATGACGCTTATCGCGCATTTCAAGGCGAAGGAAGAGATCGAGTTCGGATTCGACGGAACAGGCGAATTCGGCCTAAACAACTACAAGATCACCTACGGCGAAAAACGGCCTACGTTCGCGAAGCTCTGGCCGAGCGGCGTAGACGCTAGCATGTTCATCACCGGCGACATAACCCACAGCATAGCGGATTATCCGAGCGTGGACCTTAACGGCTATCCTATTAGCTATACCGCGTATATTAACCCGAGCCATAAGTACGCGCATAAGTATACGCTAAAAGGCGCGGATCCGGAAACGGGCGTCGCGACCATTACAGGCAAGCTGATCGTCGACTACGCGCTATTGACGGCAGTAGGATGGGCGGAGCCCAGCAAGGTACAATTCGGCAGCACCGAGACTATCGACTACTCGGTTAAGTTCTTCGGGTTCGTGCTTAACGAAGACGCAAGCGTATTGCCGGGAGTAGCGGAAGGACTTTATACCGCGAGCTCGGCATACACGCCGGCAACGCCGCCCTCGGCGACGCCTATCCCCGTATGCGTAAACCAGCCAAGGCCCGATGTTGACGGAAACTATAGGATCATGTATGAGGACGGCGAGCTGCTCGTTGAGGCGAAGACCGTCGACACCTCGCTATGGCGCATCAAATGGGCCTGGAAGTACTACTCCCAGGGCGACCCGATCTTCACGCCAGAGGCCCATCTGGTGAGGCTAAAAACCCTCGGCTCCAGCGATTACGAAGAGATTCCGGATGAAGATTTAGCGGGCCTGGACATCGTATTTACCCGCGAAGGAGCGAATACGCCGGACGGCGAAAGAGCGTGGCCGGCCAACAGGCCAAAGGCGGACGGTTCGGGCAACTATGGGCACGACTACGAGCTGTCGGTTTCGATAACTCCAAAAGAAGGAAGCTACATTAACCTTACAGGCGCGACGCCGGATCCGGGTACGTTTACGATCTTCCCGTTCCCGGTTAAGATCACGCCGTACAACGGCAAGAAGGATATCGGCGAGGACGACCCGGATTGGGATGAGTGGCCGGCGGCGATCAGCTCGATTGCGCCGATAAAAGGCGGAGGATATTTAGAGCTGCCCAGCGGCTACGAGCACGATATTGTATACACGATAGCCCGCGACGCCGGCGAAACCGTAGGGCACTACGCGATTAACGCCAAAGAAACTACGGGCGCGCAGGGCAACCTGAACTACGACATCCGGACCACGCCGGGCGACTTTGAAATCACCACCAAGGGCGTGTTCACGATCAACGTAAAAGACGGCACAAAGGTATACGGCGAATTGTTAGACGCAGACCCGCTGATCGACGAAGAGAACCTTATACAGTACGCCGGGCTTACCCCCGCGGAGGTCGCGGCGCTTGGGCTGACTATTACGCGCGCTAAGGGCGAAAACGCCGGGACGTACAATTACGACGTGAAATGGACCAAGACGCCCGTGGGCTATACGGCGGTCGAATTGGGTACAGTCGGCAAGTATACGATAACGAAGGCGAAGATTGCGATTAATCCAATAAGCTACAGTATATCCGCCGGCGAAGAGATACCTGTGTATGCAGCGAGCGTATCGCCCGGACTGAAAAACGGCGACAAGACGCTTATATACTCGCTGTATTCGGATCCGCTAAGGAAAAATATCGATAAAACGGCAGTCGGCAGCTATCCGATTTACGTGAACGTGAACGACGGCAGAGAAGGCAGGCCGGACGACAACCCGAACTACGAGGTTTACGTTACGACCGGGACGCTTAATATCGGCAACCGCGTCGTCAACATGAGCGACTGGATTGTGCGCAACGCCGAAAAGACGTATTCCGACCAAGAACCGGATTGGAGCATGACAGACCCGCTGAAGTTCCTGGCAAAGCCGGATGGAAGCGGCGGCTATGTACCGGTTACACCGGAGGACATTCTCGGCTTGAACTTCGAATTTAAGCGCACGGGCGACGAGAACGTCTTGGGCGAGAAGCAAATCGTTGTAACCGTAACGCCGGAATCCTACGTCGAGTTCGGGGAAGGCAACCACGCGCCATGGCCGGGCACGTTCACGATTAAGCCGCTGGAGGTTACCATCAAGGCCGACGACGCTTGGAAGTACTACGGCGCTAGCGACCCGGCGCCGTTTACGGCGAAGGTCGTCGGGCCGAGCGACTTCTACAGCCGCACAGTGACCGACAACAAAACCGGCGTAACGACCACACTGACGCCGGTACTGGCGGGCGGAGACACGGCGTTCCCCGTTTCGAGGCCTGGGGCTGGGGTTGACGAAGATCCCAAGGTGTATTACGACGCTCTTGTCGTGGGCGATTACGGCGAAGAAAACGTAAGCACGAACTATAAAATCGTAGACGTTTTGCCGGGCGACTTCGAGATTAGGGCCGATGAAGCCGAGCTGGTAATCACGGCGGATAACTTCACGGTAAAGTACGGCGAAGCGATTCCCGAGTTTACAGCGAATGCGCCATGGCTTCCCGCCGGGTTGCAGTATATCCTAGAGGAAGCGAAGCTTTCGGCGAACGTTTCCGCGCCGTATAACGCGGGAACCTACACCATCTCGTGGGATGAGACCCTTGACGCCTTGCTTGGCAAGTACTACTCGAATATCACTTACGTACCGGGCACGCTGAAGATCGACCCGCTCGCTATCACGCTTACCGCGGATAATGAGACTATGAAGCCGTACGGCGCGCTGCCCGACGAGACGGCGCTGACGGCCAAAATCACCTCGGGCGCTATGAGAACCGGCGAGAATATTGGCGACCTGAACTACTTGCTTAGTATCGACACAACGAAGGTCAATGCTAACGTTCCGGGAACTTATCCGGGCGCGATAGTCGTTACCGCCAATAACCAGAACTATGTCATTACGCTTGTTGACGGCGCTATTACGGTAGAAAAGCGCAAGATAACCATTACTGTAGACGACGCGTCGAAGGATTACGGCGATCCCGACGTGCTTACAGGGACGGTAACGGCTGAAGACGGAGAGCCGGTTTCCGAAGCCGCGCTCGGCATAAATTATGAGCGGATAGGCGGATTCAACGACCAAGACGTCCTATACGACGAGGATACCGGAGACGTTGCGGCGTATGCCGAGAAAATTACGGCGACGCATACGGCCGGTAACTCCAATATCTACGAAGTCGTCAAGATCGTTAACGGCGATTTGACGATCTACCCGCGGCCCGTGACCATTACGGCGAAGAACGCTTCGAAGGAATATAACACGGGCGATCCCGTTCCATTCGAGTGGGAGTATGTTACCGGCAGCGAGCAATTGCTGAACGCTAACGATCTTGGCACGATCACAGTCGGGCGCATAGACAGCTTTACAACGCAGAACGTCGGCGATTATGCAGACGTGCTTGAGATTAAGTCGTATACCGCGAACCCGAACTATACCGTTAATACCGAAACGGGCGACTTCTCGATAACGCGGTCGGCTAATGTACTGAAGCTCTTCGCAGACCCGGTAACGCGCGAATACGGCGAGACGATTCCCGCATTCACCGCGACGGCTGTACTTCCGAACAACGCGGAGATTCCGGACGAAATCAAGGCGTACTTGGGGAGCGAGACGTTTGAAGCGATAGATCCCGCGCCGAAAAACGTAGGCGACTACGATATCGTGATAGCGAGCTACAATACGGAGCTAGACAAATACTACACCGTCGAGCTCGCGCCCGCCAAGCTTACTATTACAAGAGCGCCGCTGACCATAAAAGGCTTTGCGGATCCCGACTCGATACCGTACGGCAGCGCTGAACCTAACTACGATTATGAAGCCACCGGGTTCAAGAACGGCGAAACCAAAGCGGTTCTTAAAGGCGAATATGTCCTTACAGGAGAGTATACAGCCGGCGATGTTCCGGGCGATTACTACGTAAGGCCGAGCGGACCCGAAGAGGACGGCAACTACTATATAAAGGAGTATAAAGACGGCAATCTCGAAGTCTACGCCGCGGAGCTTACGGTAACGGCCCTAACGGGCTTGGGAGCGACTGCCGAGATCGTATACGGCGACGCTGTTCCCAATATCGATTACGTTATAACAGGGTTCGCGCCCGGCGAGAGCGAAGAGAACAATCTGACAGGGGAGTATGGCGTTACGACGGACTATGAACCCGGCAAACCCGCGGGCGACACGTACACCGTCACGGCGCACGGCCCGGCTGAGGACGGCCACTACACGATCACGTATGTACCCGCTACGTTCGAAGTTAAGCGCGCGCAGCTGACGGTAACGGGCGTTGCCAATCCGAACCCGATTCAGTACGGCGACGATGTACCGGACTACGAGGCAAAGATCGCAGGGTTTGTGACGATCAACGGCGTTACAGAGGACGAAGCCAACTTGCCGATGGGAGGGTATACCGCCGACAGCCCGATGTATAGTAAAGTCTCGACTGTAGGCGAGTATCCCATCGAACCGGACGGAGCGCTTGTGAACGGCAACTACGAGGTTACGCTCGTGAACGGGACGCTAACCGTTAACCCGCGCGAGGTTACCATTACGGTAGCCGACGCGACAAAGGTCTACGGCGGGGCGGAGCCTAGCTACTCGGCTTCGGTTCCGGCAGGCAGCCTGGCGAACGCTAACGATCTTGGAGCGATAACGGCGGGACGCGAAAGGGGCTTCACGGATCAAACCGCCGGCAAATACGAGAACAGGCTGGACGCTTCCTACACCAACAACGATCAGTACGATATCGAAGTAGATAAGGGCGACCTGACCATCACGCCGAAGGGCATAACCCTTATCGCCGCCGACATCCCGCTGTTCGTAGGCGACGCTGTACCGGACGTTTCGGCAATGATACCCTGGTACAATCCGAGCGATCTGGTCGGCTCTGATACGCTCGCAAACGACGTGTCCTACTCGGTTAGGATCAAGCCGGGACTGACCATCGTTACCAGCGCCGAACACACGTACGAAGACGCGATAGAAGTCGTAGCCACCTACGAGTACGACGCGGATAATTGGGACGCGGATACGTGGGCAGGCGGCAACTACTACGTCGTCGGCGTTGCGGGAGATATCGTAGTACAGAGACGCGACGTGACCATTACGGTGGATAACAATTCGACGGTATACGGCGTAACCGCAACCGGCTTCGACGGCAGCGTAGAGGCCGACGATCAAGGGGCGTTCACACTGGAGGACTTTAGCGGCGTAGATTACGCGCCGGAAGCGAGCTTTAGTGAAGAAGACGTCAACTACGACGCGGATTCCAACGTTATCCCGTACGCAGACGTCATAACGGCCACGTACGACCAGGCCCTTGACGCGAAGTACAATATAACGATAGTAAACGGCGACTTCACGATCACCCCACGCCCCGTTAAGATCGTGGTGGAGACTAAAATCAAGCCATACAACACGGCGGACGGCACGCTGCCTTGGGATTGGGAGATCGACCCGCACACAACCTACGGCTTGGTTGAGCCGGACGATCTGGGCATGATCACGGTTGTTCGCGCGCCCGGCTTCGAAACCACAGAAAGCCTCGGCACGCACGGTGAGGCGCTGACGGCGGACTACGACGAAAATCCCAACTACACCGTCGAAGTCGTGAAGGGCAACCTCATCATAACGGCGTCGGAGGATACGCTGTATATCCCGCTTAAGAACGCGTCGAAGACGTACGGCGATAACGACCCGGCGGCGTTCGAGGTGGATCTGGCCAACGTGACGCTGCTGCCAGGCGTAACGACCGCGCTCGGTACGGAAGGCCTGGGCATAACGGCGGCGGAGATCAGCCGCGAAGCGGGAGACGACGTTAAAGCCGGCGGCTACGCGATAACCGCGCCGCAGGACAGCTACAATCCGGTGCTCAACGACTACTACAAATCGGTTACGATCGCCGGCGCTACGTTTACGATCAACCCGAAGGCGATCACCGTCACAGCCGACGACAAGGATATGCTCGCGGGCGGTACGGAGCCGGCGTATACGGCGACCACAGACCCGAACCCGCTGCCTTACGGCGACGTATTGACCTACGACTACGACCTTGAGCAAGGCGCGGATACCGGCGTATACGGCCAGTACGATATCATCGTCAGCAACGCCCAAGGCGCGAAGGTTGGCAACTACGATATCACGTATGTGCCGGGTACGCTGGACGTCAAGAGGCTCGTAGTAGACTTGAGCGAATGGTATATCGGCAACGCCTCGAAGGATTATATGGACGCCGACCCGGCATTCGGAAACAGCTTGCTATTGAACAAGGCCGATAACTCCAGTGCCGACGCCGGTGTGCTCGCTAAGCTGAACATCGTATGGGATCGCGAAGACGGCGAAAACGCCTACGACGACGCGGGCAACAAGCTCGATTACGCCATAACGGCTGCGATAACGGCCCTGGACGAGGATCAAGTCGAGGTTATTAGGACGCTAACGCCGGGTAAGTTCGAAATCAATCCGATTACGGTAACTATCGTACCGGACGGCTTTACGAAGAGCTTGGGCGAGAGTGACCCGGCCTATACCTGGACTATCACCACAGCGAAGGGTGTGGACTTCAAAACCTTCAAATTCCAAGACGGATCAGAACCGTCCCCGCTGAATATTGAAGAGCAGTTCACGATTGAGCGCGCGACAGGTATTGACGACGCAGGCGTGCATGAAGACGAACTGACAGTCGCTATCGACGGCAGCGCGATAAGCAAGAACTATAAAGAAGTTCTCTTTGAAAACGCCACGGTAAAGATCAATCCGATGGTTACCGCCGACAGCACGAGCGTTGAATACGGCGTACCCGACCCGGCGTTTACCGCGACGGAGAATATGCCCGCATGGCTCTATACCCCAGAAGGGCAGGAGCTGCTGGGCGCGCAAGGCATGGGCTGGACGTATGACCGCGATCCGGGTACCGATGTGGGCGAGTACAACCTTTGGATAAGCGGCATGAACGAGGCGCTCGACGCGTATCTCAATGAATACGAATTGACGCTTAAAAACGTGATGGGCAAACTGACCATCACTCCGGCCCCGCTAACCCTCACCGCCGACGACGTCTCCATTATAGTGGGCGACGCGCTGCCGGCGCTGACGGCGCAGCTAACCGCAGGAGTACTCAAGTACAACGAGACGCTTGCAGACCTAGACTACAAAGTCGTACTCGACGCAGACGTCAACTTCGAGTATCCTGGCGTATACCCGGGCGGTATAACGATCGTCTACAATAACCCGAACTACGAAGTTGAGGTTATTCCGGGAACGCTTAGGATAGTAGGCCAAGACGGCCCGCCGCTCGTCCCGTACGATCCGGAGCCCGAAGAGGATCCGCAGCCTACGCCTCCTCCGCCTCCGCCTCCCGGAACGATAGACGATGGTGACGACGACCCGACTCCGACGCCTGCGCCAGGCGATCCGGAACCGGATGGCCCCGAAGACGAACCCGAAGACACGACGGATCCGGAGCCGAGCGCTCCTGCTACGATAATCGCGACGCCGCCGGTTCCCGCTCCTGAGAGCGCGCCAGCGCCGCAGCTGATGATTCCGGCGACGGATATCCCGCTCGACATTCCGGAAGTCGTAATACCCGAAGCCCCGGTACCGTCGTCGACAGTCGAAGACACGAACCAATGGGCGCTTATGAACCTATTGCTGACGATCCTGACGGGTATCGTAATGCTAGTACTGCTCGTACTCTACTTCAAGAACAAGAAGGAGCGCGAGGAAGACGTGGATCCGCAGGACTCGTATGCGGTAGCGTCCGCCAATACCACGACCTCCGAGGACGAAGAGGAAGACGCGGCGCAGCTCAAGCGCAGGGGATTCTGGCGGTTGATGAGCGTAGTCGTTACGCTGCTGGCGGTCATACTCTTCATCCTGACCGAAGACATGCGTACCCCGATGGTGCTTATGGATCGCTGGACGTGGTTCCATGTGGCCGGCGCGATCATCCAGATCGTGGTAGCGTTCCTTGCGAGGAAGAAGAGCATAGACCACGATAAAGACGACGACGCGATGATGCCTCAGAACGTAAGCGCATAAGCGCAGAAGGACAAAGGAGTATCCCCGGCGAATAGCCGGGGATACTTTTGCGTAAAGGCGTATTTAAAGCGGGATTCCAAAGGGCCGCAGGCCCTTTGGCACATATAAAAATATACCCTTGGCGGCGCAGCCGCCAAGGGTATATTCAAACAACTTACGTTAGGGATTAATAAGCGAGCTGGCAAGCTTTCTGCGCATCAAGTCGGGGTTTGCGCTATACATCAGGGCGATTTCCGCCGTAATAACACCCCTGTCGACCATAGCGAGGAGGCTTGCGTCCATAGAAACCATGCCCTCCGCGGAGGAGGACTGGATGGCGTTATCGATTTGGTGCGTCTTCGCCTCGCGGATCATGTTGCGGATAGCGGTGTTGCAGAGCATGATTTCGAATGCCGGCGCGATCCTTTGATCCACCGTCGGAATTAGCTGTTGAGATACTACGGCTTGCAGCACCATCGAGAGCTGTACGCGTATCTGCGCCTGCTGGTTCGGCGGGAACGCGTCGATTACGCGGTCGATTGTGTTGACGGAACCCATGGTATGCAGCGTCGATATGACCAGATGCCCCGTCTCCGCCGCCGTCATGGCTATGGAGATCGTCTCATGATCGCGCATTTCGCCCAGAAGGATCACGTCCGGCGCTTGCCGAAGCGCCGCGCGCAGCGCCACGGCGTAGCGTTCAGTATCCGTCGCGATCTCGCGCTGGCTTATGATCGACTTGCCGTGCCTGTGCAGGTACTCGATAGGGTCTTCGAGCGTTATGACGTGCTTGTTGAACTTCTTGTTGATCATGTCGATTATGCACGCGAGCGTCGTCGACTTTCCGCTGCCGGCCGGGCCCGTTACCAGCAACAGCCCCTTGGACTTTTCGCCGAGGCTGACTACGCTTTCGGGTATCCCCAAAAGCGCCGGATTCGGGAGGCTAAACGCGATTACGCGTATCACAGCCGCCAGAGAGCCGCGCTGCCGGTAGATATTTACGCGATACCTCGAAAGCCCCTTCACGGAGAAGGAGAAGTCGTCGTCGCCGCGCTCCAGCATCCTGTCGGGGCTGCGCTGCGCCAAGCTGTAGAGCCCTAGTATGACGCGCTCCGTATCGCCGGGCATGAACGCCTGCTCGTCCTGGCGATAGATCTGCCGGTTGATTTTTAACGAAAGCGGCACGCCCGTTATTATAAATATATCCGATGCTCCCTTTTCCGCCGCCATACGCAGTATTTTTTCCACTTCCAACAGCCTGTACCTCCCGTTTATTGTTACTTGTCTTATTAATGATGATTTTTTGTAGGGGACGATGGCAATCGTCCCGAAAACACTTCGATGCGGGCGGATCGCCATCCGCCCCTACAATTTGGGGCCATGCGTTTTGGCGTTATTCGATAACCCTCGTCTGCCAAACGGTGCGGCTCCACTCGCCCGTCGCCGAGCCCGCCGCGCTTACGGCCAGCTCTACCTCCACGTATAGCTCCTTGCTATCGCTGATCGGCGCGGCGTACGCGACTATCGCCGCCCCGCGCCGCGAAAAGATCTCGAAGCCCTCCGAGAGCGCAAAGTCGTACCAGTTCCCGCCCGTTTCGACTATTTCGAGCAGCGACGCCAGCTTTTCTTCTACCAGCGCGTCCGCGGCGTAATATTGCTTGCTCGCGAGCGCCGTCTTTTCCGTTAGCGCCATATCCGCCCGCGCCGATACCACAGACAGCACCGCCAATGTCGTCAGGCACAGCACCACGAATATCGCCAGCATCGAGATACCGCCTATGCCTATGCCTATTCCTACTCCGGATTTATTGCCCATCGTTAATCACTCTCCAAATACCGCGCCGTATTTATTTTCAGTAGCTCGGCGTCCCCTTTTTGCACAGTGATCGTTGCTTTTACAAGCCGCTCGCTCCCGGCAAAGGTTACGTTCATACGGTACGCGGCTTCCGCTGCTCCGGCTACTCCGGCCCAGTTTTCGTCGTAGTAGAGAGTATAGCCGTTCGCGTTTGCTACCGCTCCGCTGAAACCGCTTGATGAACGCGGGTCGCCGTTCGTTCCGCGGATCGTCTCCGCCGCGGCCTGCGCCCTGAGCATCGCGTTTGTCGTCTCCGAGCTCGACAGGCTCATCAGCCGCGCCCGCGCGAATAAATTTATACACACGACGCTCGATATCGCAAAGAAGAATATGACGACGATCAACTCGATTAGAAACAGCTTCGTCTTTGAACTCTTTATTTCCATCATTCCAGTCCACTTCCGCCGCCTGTAGAACCTTTCAGGCTGACCAAACTGTCGTATTTGCCGCCCCGCGCGTCCGTTAGCGTCATTTGGAAAAGCCGGCCGTCCAGTACCTCTATTTCAAAGCCGGACAGATCCATGATCTCCTGGCCGGCTTCAGGCGCAAACGCCGTCCCCTCGCGGATGAATATCTCGTTTAGCTTCCCGCCCGTCAGGTATATCCACGTCTGGTACGTATCGTTGTTTATCTCCTGTGAAAGTACCAGCGCGTCGCCGCCGGCGAGGCTCGTGACAGCTACGTTGCCGTAAGCGTCGCCTTGGCGTATCTTCTCCGTCAGGTATACGAAGGAGCTGCGGATATTGTAGTTTTCGTCGCTAGAACGGGATATGTCGTTGTACGCGTTCGCTCCCAGCACTACGACGAAGAGCGCCAATACCGCGAACGCCAGAAACAGCGCCAGCATGAAGAGGATATCGATCGTGTGTTGTCCTTTGCGCCCCAAGCTACCCCCTCCTTCTATTCGGCCTGGCTGAATACGGCTATATCAGGCATTAGGTTCATGCCCATCACTCTATAGTGGTAGATATATTTTTCGGTATTCAGGATTACGCCGTAGTTTTCCGACAGATATTCGAGGCTCGGCGGATACCGCCCTTCGATCGCGTAGCACTGCACCGTCGCCCGCCGGAGGTTTTGCTCCATAAGGCGGATGCTCTCGCTTCCCGAGGACGCCGATACGTCTTTAAGCCCCATCACTACGCTTATTGTTATCAGCGTGAAAAACAGTACCGGTATCAGCACCTTTATGATATCGCCGGCGCCCGTCTTCTTCTTGCCAAATACCTTTGCCAAAGCTCGGCGCCCCCTTTCATCCGATCGCGGACATTACTCCCATCAAGGGCACCATTACCGTCATAAGTATGAAGCCGACGATCAGCGACAGCACTGCCACCAAGGTAGGCTCCAGCGCCGATACGATCGTGTTGATCCTCTTTTCGATGTCCTCTTCGTAGTGCGCCGAGATGCGCTGCATGACGACGTCCGACGTACCCGTCCGGAACCCGATCGAGATCATCCGCCCGTACGCCCCGGTAAACAGCCCCGTTTGCACGATCGAATCCGCTAAAGGCTTGCCTTCCTTTAATAGCTTCCCCGTCTTCGCTATCTTGCGCTTTGTCGACGCGTTCTCCGTGACGTTATACGACATCTCTATCGCTTTATCCACGTTCATTCCGCTTGAGAGCATAAGCGCCATGACCGACGCGAAACGCCCCGACGAGACCGTTTGCGACAGCCTGCGGAACAGCCTTTCGAATATCGTGGAGAACAGCGTCTTGCCTTGCGCGCTGCGGTATCCGAACATGATCGCCAGCACGATAACGCACAGGACGACGACGATAACCAAAATGTTTTGGCTCAAGCTATTCCCGAAGCGGATTATGCCTTCTACGACGGGGGGCATCTCGCTGCCGAGCTGCTGGAAGACGCTCCCGAATACCGGCATGATTTGCAGGATTATCACCAAAATGACGGCGATCATCATGACGATCATGACCAGCGGGTATGTTATCGCGCTGCGGATACCCTTTGATATGGCCTCACTTCGCTCGTAATACATGCGGAGGGATTCTAAAACGCTGTCCAGCCGGCCGGAAGCTTCGCCGATTTGCACCATGTTGACCATGTATTCCGGGAATACTCCGGCCTTTTCCAGCGCCGCCCAAAGCATGCCGCCCTCTTCAACGTGTTCAAGCAGCGTTTGGGCGATATCGAAGCCAAGGCCTCCCTTTTTGGTATCTTCGCGTATGATGATCAGGCTTTCTTGAAGCGTTATGCCCGCCTCGATCATAAACGCGAGCTGTTCGCAAAACGCGGCGATTTCCGTGTTGGACAGCTTCTTTTTGCTCATGCCCTTCTCCTTCCGC
>QMCD01001806.1_pt2 | contig 15576 bp, 11 predicted proteins | sample 1821841 | NCBI WGS metagenome assembly QMCD01 (sample SAMN01991225, study PRJNA193472) | Termite gut metagenome, whole genome shotgun sequencing project. | isolation source: worker | host: Macrotermes natalensis | reverse complement strand
CACTATGTTTATTTTTCTTTCCAAAGCTCGAAATATATGGCCGGATGTTTAAATGTCGCTCCGGGTCCTCCGGGTGTCACCTCCAGTTCCGCCCATCGGTCGTCCCACATATACCCGTCGCCTATCTCGAGGCTCAACTCGATCATGGTGTAGGTGTACATGTCGCCACTCCACACAACGTGGAACGCAGACTCGATTGCGGTGCCGGTGCCGCTGAGTGAAATTATGTGAGAAATGCTGTTATAGCGTCCGCGAAGCGAGTTGCGTATTTCCCACGTCTGATGGGTTTCGGTTGCTGCGTACAGAGTCCAGTAGAGGGCGGTAAGGTTGACGGGGGCGGTTTCCAAAATTTGCACGCCGAGCGCGTATGCCGTTTCGTAATCTTCGGCCATGATGGCGCGATGCATTGCATCTTCGTCGGGCACGGCGGCAGAGAATCCTTCCTGCCTTGGGAATCCATAGTAGGCTATGGCGCAATCTTTTACAGACAGGCGTACCTGCGCCGTCGAAAATTTATCGAGTACACGCCGGTACTCTGCGGGATTGCGGGTGACGGAATCGAAACCCGGTGCAATCAGTTCAAGCCACGCTGCGTCTTGAGCCGCGCCGCCGACCGCCCCGAATATCCCGAAAAACAATATCAAAATCCGCCGCATGGCTTCCATGTCGGATTATGATTCGCCGTGGCCGTTATCTCCCTCGCAAGATGCCTCCTCCGCCCGAGTCGACGGTCGGCGCTCGGTCGATGAGACGTTGCCACCGAAAAGTGCGTCGACGAATGTTCTGCGGTCGAATATCTGGAGGTCGTCGATTCCCTCGCCGACGCCTATGTAGCGCACGGGAACATGAAAACGGTCGCTGATGCCTATCACGACGCCGCCTTTTGCCGTGCCGTCCAACTTGGTTATGGCAAGTGAGTTGACTTTGGTAGCAGCCGTAAATTGGGCGGCCTGTTCAAAAGCGTTCTGTCCCGTCGAACCGTCGAGTACGAGCATAACTTCATGCGGTGCGTCGGGTATCACCTTGCCCATTACGTTACGGATTTTTGTAAGTTCGTTCATCAACCCGACTTTGTTGTGAAGTCTTCCGGCGGTGTCGATCAAAACCACATCGGCTTCGTTGGCAACAGCCGAACGCAGAGTGTCATAGGCTACCGAGGCGGGGTCGGAACCCATCTGCTGGCGCACCATAGTAGCGCCCGCCCTGTCGGCCCACACCTGCAACTGGTCAATGGCTGCAGCGCGGAAAGTGTCGGCTCTTGCCGGCGCGCGTAAGCCGGGAGGCGAGTTTGCCTATGGTGGTTGTTTTGCCTACGCCGTTAACGCCGACCACCATAATAACATAAGGTTCGTCGGAGCGCGGGGCGGCGCCGAAACCATCACGGTCGTTCTCTTCGAGCAGTGCGGCTATCTCTTCGCGCAGGATACTCTGAAGTTCGGCGGCATTCATATATTTGTCGCGTGCCACGCGCTCTTCGATGCGCTTGATTATTCCTACGGTCGTGTCGACCCCTACGTCGGAGGTTATCAAAATCTCTTCCAACTCGTCGAGCATATCTTCGTCGACCTTCGAGCGACCGGCCACCGTACGCGCCAAACGCGAAAACAGTCCCTGCCGCGTCTTTTCGAGTCCGGCGTTCAGAGCCTCGCGTTCACGGGCGGTCTCCTCCCGTTCCTGCCGTGTATCCTCCCCTCCGGGCGCGGTCTCCACGCCTTTTTTCTTTTTGAATATGTCGAACAAAGCCATAATCCATGTTAGATTTATCCTGCAAAGATACGAAAACCTTTCGTATCTTTGCCCCGTTATGTCAGAGGACAGGAGAGATAAAGAGCGCATTTTGGTGTGTACGTCGTGGATAAGCACCATCGGTAACGCGACTCTTGCCGCATCGAAAGTGGCGGTGGGCCTTATTGCCGGAAGTATGGCTGTGTTGGGCGACGGGGTCGATACGTCTATCGACGTCGTGATATCGCTGGTGATGCTCACCACCGCTTTCATAATTAGCCGACCGCCGAGCCGCCGCTATCCGTTCGGCTACGACAAGGCCGAGAACGTCGCGACCATAGTGTTGTCGATGGTAGTCTTTTTTGCGGGGATTCAGATGTTTATCCATTCGGTGAAGATGATTTTTTCGGGTGAGGTGCGCGAGTTGCCCGGCATGTTGTCGATTTGGGTGACGGTGTTCTCTATTGCCGGAAAATTCGCACTGTCGTGGTATCAGTTCAGGGTGGGGAAACGTTCCGGCTCCGATTTGATTATCGCCAACGCAAAAAACATGCAGGGCGACGTGCTGATTTCGGTGGGTGTACTGGTTGGACTGTTCTTTACCTACGTTCTGAAATTGCCTATTCTCGATGCCGTGACGAGCCTGATAATCAGTCTGTGGATTATCAAAATCGGTGTGGGGATATTCCTCGAATCGGGGCGCGAGTTGATGGACGCCGTTCGCGACGAGACGGTCTACCACCGGATTTTCGATGCCGTGGGGAGGGTTCCGGAGGCTAAAAATCCGCACCACCTGCGCATGAGGCTGATAGGAGGAAAGTACATGATAGACCTCGACATCGAACTGGATGGAGAGATGAGTGTGGCCGAAGCCCACCTGATTGCCGACAGGGTGGAGGAGAGCATCCGCGCAGAGATAGTCGATGTTTACGATATCGAGGTACATGTCGAGCCGCTGGGCGCCCACCACAAGGCCGAACCTTTCGGAGTCGATATCGACGGACGGCATTAAAATTCAAACAACCTTTTAGAGTCTGTTTAAATTTTCCATTCTCGTTTTTTTGCCATTTTAGCCCAATTTTTGTATCTTGGGCGGTCAAATCACATTGTCCTGAAAATTGCAGGTAAAATACTGAAGATTTTCCTTTGGGTGGCCGTCGGAGTTTTCGCCCTTGCGGTGTCGGTTTGCGTGGCCGTTTACGTGCCAGCCGTTCAGAGGTTCGTTATCGATAAGGCGTCGGTCGTAGTCGCTCGCCAAACAGGATATCATCTGACGGTGGAGCGATTTCGACTGCGTTTTCCGCTTGGAGTTTCGGTGCGGGAGCGACGGTTGCCGATCCCGCAGGGGATACCCTCGTCCGTGTGGGTCGAATGCGCGTCCATGCCGCGTTGTGGCCGCTGCTGCGGGGCAAAGTGCGGGTCATGGATATCGCGGTAGATGAGACGCACGTGTCGTATCGCGACACAGTTTCGGGAATGACTTTGAGGGCGCGCGTGGATGCCCTGACCGCCGGAACCGTGCTGCTCGACCCCGCCCTGCACTCGGTGAGATTGACTCGCGCGAGGGTGGACGGAGGCGAGGTCGCTGTTTTCATGGGAGACGGCCCGTCCGATTCCGCGCCACCGACCGACACGATTTCTTTCGATTGGAAAATAGATGTGGAGCGCTTCGATTTGCGCGATTTCGGGTTTGCGTTGGATATGTCCGCCGACACGGTCGCTTTGGTGGCTACTCCCTTTGATTACCGGCACGTCCGAGCCGCCGAAGCTGGCCTGTCGTTGCGCGGCTTCGGTTTCCACGCGGGCAAAATTGCGACCCGTTTCGAAGATTTGCATTTCGTCGAGCGTTCGGGTCTTCGTGTGAAGGACGGCAGCGGCGATTTTGCTATGGGAAACGACGGACTCTCGCTCGGCGGTTTCACCCTTGAAACCGCCGGTTCGCACTTGAAAGGCTCGGCAACCGCCGGCTCGGGCATTACCGACGCAAATCCGGCCACTCCGGTTTCCGTGCAATTGTCGGCGACGGTCGCCGGCAGTGAGCTGGCTCTTTTTGCGCCCGTCCCCGCTCCGTTGGAGCAAATCCTGAACGAGAAAACAGTGACACTCGACGGTGTCGTGAGCGGAACTCTCGACGATTTGAAGTTGGAACGTCTTTCCGTTGCGCTTCCCCACGAGATTAAAATAGAAGGATACGGCGCTCTGCGGGGAGTGACTATTCCCGAGAGGTTTTCGGGTAGTGTGACCATGGATGCAGAGTTGACGGAACCGGGTATCGCGCGCAGTTTCATCGCCGATACCGCTTTGAGGCGCCGCATTGCCATTCCGAGAGAGATGAGACTTCATGCTACCGCCGATTTTTCCCTTGAAAGCTATTATGTAAAGGAGCTAACGCTTCGCGTCGATACCGGACGGCTCGATGCTAAAGGACGATACTCCCTCCCTGCAAACACTTATGCAGCCGACATACGTATTACGGATTTTCCGTTAGGCAAATTCCTGCCGCGCGATTCGCTCGGTACGGCAACGATTACATTACAAGCAAAGGGGCGGGGGTACGACCCGCTGACAATGAAGGCGGAAGCCACGCTCGATATCGACAGGTTCGACTATAAAGATATCGATCTCGGACTCGTTACCGCCGGACTTAAAGCCGACGGCGGTCGGGTTACGGGAGAGATGAAAAGTCGCAGCGGGCTGTTAACCACCGATATAACGTTCGACGCTCTTCTTGCGCGCGATACTCTTGCATTTGAGAGGCTCTTCTCCCCTGTAACGAGTCATGCTCCGATAAGCTACACCCTCGCCGCGCAGGTCGATTCGACCGTAGTGCGCCTTGCCGATACGCTGCGTCTGACCGAACCCGTTACAATACGCGCTTCGGCTTCGTCGGCAGGTACCACCGCCAGCCTGCGTTCCGGCGACCTCGCCATCGACATCTCTTCACCCCTGCCACCGGACTCGCTGATACGCAATGCGGCCAGGACGGGCAGTGAAATCGAACGACAGCTCATTGCACGGCATTTCAGCGCCGACAGTCTCGAGAGCGCTTTTCCGCGTATGATTCTCACGGCGCGGGCGGGGACAGGCAATTTTCTGCATGAGTTTGCAAGCACAAGGGGATTCGATTATAAATCCTTTTCCGCCGACGTATCGACCACTGCCGGCAATCCTTTTCACATCGACGCCACAGCAGTGGGAATAAACTCGGGTGGTCTCGAACTCGACACAGTCTCGCTGCACGCTCTGCGGAACGGCAACATGCTCGACTATGAGATGCGCCTTGCCAACCGTCCGACCACGGTAACCGATCTCGGACTTATCCGGGTTTCGGGCAGCGCGGGAGGCAGGACTCTGACGGCAGGCGTGTTGCAACAAAACTCCGACGGAACCGTCGGATTCGATTTCGGAGTACGGGCTTCGCTGCGGGACAGTACCATACGCGCCGAAATGGCTTCGGATCCGATACTCGGTTACGAGCGTTGGAAGGTGGGCGCCGACAGCTCCGATAAGTCGGCGAACGGTTCCGCTGGATGGATAGAATATGGAATGGACGGCGCTCTGCGCGCAGACCTGCTCCTGACAAGTGAGGGGCAGGGGGGCGGCGAGCGGCGAGAGTTGAAGCCTTCGGAATTATTGCTGCTGGGGAGTGCGTGGGGCATCCAGTCCGCCGGTGTCGCCATGGCGCCGGCAAGGCGTATTGCCATAACCTCCGCTTCGCTGCCGGGTATTCCCGAGGGGGCGCTACGACTTACGATACACGGACTCGATTTGGAGCGGATGTTCGACCTTTTACCCACCGCGCCGCCGATGGGCGGTATCATCATGTCCGATATTATTGTTGGTTTCCACCGCGACGGTACGGAAGGTAATATAATTGCTGCGAAAGGTACTCTCGGAGCGAAGGACTTTACTTATGATAAACATCGTTTGGCCGACATAGATACCGACATAGATTTCATATCGGACGGGGCAGGCCAAATGCTTCTCGATGCCGGGGTGCGCCTCGACGGGCACAATGTGCTCACGGCAAAAGGCGCCTATGCAGCCGAGTCCATAGATTTCGATGTCGATGTTCCTGCCGCGCCGCTTTCGTTGGTGCATGGACTGCTGCCGCCGGAGACCGCCGTCCTGACGGGAAGCCTCGACGGCAGGATTCGTATAGCGGGCAACACCTCACGTCCCGCCATTACCGGCGAAGTGGGTTTCACCGATGCAAAAATCGATGTTGCGATGACCGGAACAGCGTTAGGCATCTCGCCCGAACGTATAGCCATTGCCGACAATCGCATTACGTTCAACAACTTCGGCCTGATCTCCCCCGATGACCGGAGGCTGACGGTTAACGGCAGCGTGAACATAGCCGACTTCTCCGCCCCCAGGGTCGACCTGGCGATAAGGGCGAGAGATTTCCGCTTTGTGAACTCGACTCACATAGGCGGTTCGCAGATATACGGCACGGCTGCGCTCGATGCGGGCATCACGGCGCGCGGAACCCTCGACGCCATGACCGTTCGTGGGAACGTCGACCTTAGCGAAGACACCGACATAGTTTACATAATGCGCGATGGAGGCCAAAAAGTGCGCGACGAGAAGCAGCACATAGTTCAGTTCGTCACGTTTGCCGCAGATTCGCTCGCGACCGATGGGGCCGCTCTCTCCGCCGTACCCGTTCGACGCGTGGGGATGGACATGCTACTCGACGTGAATATCGGCGAGGGTCTTACGGCCACATTAAGCCTTGACGAAGTGAACGAAAACCGCGTGGAACTTATCGGCGGCGGCGATTTGGCATTCTCGATGAACCGTCAGGGCGACACCCGCCTCGCGGGGCGTTACACCCTGAGCGGCGGCACGCTTTACTATAAACCTCCGGTCATTCCTCAAAAGATATTCTTCGTATCAGACGGCAGCTACGTCGAGTGGACGGGAGCGCCGGCAAGTCCCGAGATGCATGTCGTAGCTACTCAGACCATGGACGTGAGGCTCGACTCCGACGACGGCAGTTCGCGCGACGTCACCTTCGACATCTCGGTAGCCATCGCCGGTTCGCTTGCGGGAATAGACATGATGTTCGACCTGGCCGCCCCGAGCGATATTGCGATTCAGGATCAACTGCTCGCCATGAGTCCCGAGGCAAAAATGCAGCAGGCGCTCACCCTGCTCATATACAATCAGTATACGGGGCCGGGAGTTTCGTCGAGGGGAATGGCGTTCGACGCTAGAAGCCAGCTCAACGATTTCGTATCGAAAGAGATTAACCAGTGGGCGAGGAACAACCTGCGCGGAGTCGATTTCTCGATGGGGATAAACACCAGCGACGACGGAATGGGCGACAGCCGCACCGACTACTCATACAGCGTCTCTAAAACACTCTTCTCCGACCGTGTTAAAATTTCGATAGGAGGCAAAGTGTCGGACGAGGCCACGTCGTCGGAAGGATTCGCCGACAATCTGCTGGAAGATGTCACGCTCGAATACCGGCTCACCCGACGCGACAACATGTTCCTCAAACTTTACCGCTACAATACGCGTGAAAGTATTCTCGAAGGCGAGGTGACCGAAACGGGCGGCGGATTCGTGATTCGCAAAAAAATGAGCCGTCTGCGCGATATCTTCCGGCGTACCCGCCCGAGAACGGTCGGAAGAGGAATGCGAACGGACTCGCTTATATTAAACAACGCAGGGCGTGCGCCCGGAAGAACGGAGAATGGGAACAGGTAAAAAAATATTTCTTGCGGCCTCGCTTGCGGCTATGTTGGCATCGTGCTCGACCACCCGGCGGCTTACTGACGACCAGACACTCTATACGGGTGTTAAAAAGATAGAGATGGAGAGCTTCGCGGAGGGCGAAAAGGTTCCGGGAAGCGTTGCTACCGCAGCAGGCGCGCCGCTCAGGGTCAAGCCCAACAATCCACTTGTCAGTCCCTGGATACGCACTCCGCTGCCTGTGGGTTTGTGGGCATACAACTCCCTCTATACGGAAAAAAAGAAGGGTTTCCGCGCGTGGCTCTACCGCACATTCGCCAAACAACCGGTAGTGCTCGAGCGTGACGTCCAGCCCGACGCGCGCATCGGCATGGTCGGGGATATTCTCGACAATCACGGATATTTCGGCTCGAAGGCGACATACGAACTGTTCCCGCGCAGAAATCCCCAAAAAACAAAGGTCGGCTACAAGGTCACGCTCGCCCGGCCCTGGTTTTTCGAGACCGTGCGCTTTCCCGCTCCCGTCGATACCCTTACCCGTGAGATTGCCGCCGTTGCCGCCACTTCGAATCTCAAACCGGGACTGCAATATAATGTCGATACCCTTGCCCGGGAACAGGCGCGCATAACGACCGCACTTCGCGGAAAGGGGTATTACTGGTTCCGTCCGGAATATCTCGAATACCGTGCCGACACCACGCGCGTGCCCTACGGTGTGGATTTGCGCATGGATGTCTCGCGCACGGCGCCCCCCGCCGCCCTCGTTCCTTACAGCGTGGGCGATGTGACCCTTAAAATATTCAGCGCCGACGGACGTGGAAGGCCCGACTCCGTCGATATAAACGGCGTGAAAGTGTGGTATCAGAGGCCGCTCAAATTGCGCCACAGCGTGATACGCCGCGCGATGAGTCTGCGCAGCGGCCAAACGGCAAGTTTGCCTGCCATAAACCGTATGCTTGACAACCTCACCCGTCTCGGGGTATTCCGGTATGTCAATCCCGAGACGTCGCCTTTGGATTCACTCAGGCCCGGCGATAGGTTGGACATGTCGATTTCAGCCGCGATGAACACCCCCATGGAGCTGATGGGCGAGGCCGATTTGAGATACAAGTCGAGCAGTTTCATAGGTCCGGTACTCGAATTGAGCCTTAGTCATGGCAACATCTTCAAAGGAGGCGAGACATTTTCAATTAACATGATAGGTTCCTACGAATGGCAAACCGGAAACACCTCCCAAGAGGCGAACTCCACCGCCGTAAACTCCTATGAGGTGGGCGTCAGCGCCTCGCTCGTATTTCCTCGAATGCTGGTTCCGGGTTTTATGGGCCGTCGGCTCCCTTATGGCGGAAAAACATCGTACAGCATAGGGGTCGACCTTCTCAACCGCCCGAAATTCTTCCAAATGCTCTCGTTCAACTGGACCAATACCTACGATTTTCGTACCTCATCGACGGTCACGCACAGTTTTACGCCGTTCAAAATGGCGTACAATAACTTGTTGCGTACAACCGAAGAGTTCGACGAGGCGATGGAGGGCAATCCGGTGGTTGCACTCAGTTTCGACGACCAGTTTATTCCCTCCGCCTCGTACACCTACTCTTATGACAAACGGTTCGGACATCTGCGCCGCGACCGAATCATGGTCCAGGCTACACTGACGTCGGCGGGCAACGTTTGGGCCGGAGCTTATGCGTTGTTCGGTGCGCCGCGAGGCGTGGGAGCGAAACGGTTATTGGGCGATCCTTTCTCGCAATTTTTCAAGGAGACAGCCGAATTCCGCCTTTACAAACAGGTGGCGCGAGCGGGAACATTTGCGTTGAGGGTGTTCGCAGGGGCGGGACACGCCTACGGAAACTCTTCGGTGATGCCCTACACCGAGCAGTTCTATACGGGCGGCGCCAACAGCATCCGCGCCTTTACGGTTCGCTCGATAGGGCCGGGAAGCTATCGTTCTGTCACCAACGACAAAAAATACCGCTATTTTGACCAAACGGGCGATATGAAACTCGAAGTTAACGCCGAATTCCGCTTTCCTATCGCAGGAGGACTGAACGGGGCGGTGTTTTTGGATGCAGGGAATATTTGGCTTCTGAAAGACGACCCCGAACGCAGGGGCGGCAAACTCGGCAGCAGCGGATTTTTCAATTCCGTCGCAACGGGTACGGGTGCGGGACTTCGATACGACCTTTCGTTTTTGGTCGTGCGGCTCGACCTCGGAATAGGCATACACCTGCCTTACGCCACCTCGCGCGCAGGATATTACAATATCCCCCGCTTCCGCGACGGATTGGGATTCCATCTTGCGATCGGCTATCCGTTTTGAGTCGATGAAAAATTCAAACAAGCTCCGAATAATTCGATATTATTCAATATCTTTGCCTGCTGATATATTTTTTAACTGCTTATGGGCCTTTTGGAACTGATGGAAAGTACGGGCGTGGTGCCTGTTTTCTACAACGGCGACGCCGAAATTGCGAAAAATGTGGTGCGGGCTTGCTATAAGGGAGGTATTCGCACTTTCGAGTTCACCAACAGGGGCGAACATGCCTTCGATGTGTTCGGAGAGCTTGTGGCAATGGCAGCCGCAGAGTGTCCCGGTCTGATTTTGGGTATAGGGTCGATAGTCTCCGCCGCCGACTGCCGGCGTTTTGTGGATGCCGGAGCGTGCTTTGTTGTCGGGCCGGTGTTCAGCGCCGAAGTGATGGAAGAGACGAAGAAATTGAAAGTACCATACATACCCGGCGCCGCCACACCCACGGAGATATTTAATGCGCACTGCAGCGGAGCCGAAATGGTCAAAGTTTTTCCCGCCGCCGAGGTCGGAGGGCCGTCGTTTGTCAAGGCGATGCTCGCCCCGATGCCGTGGTTGCGTCTAATGGTCACCGGAGGAGTCGAACCGACGCGTGATAATTTGACAAAATGGTTCGCCGCCGGAGTGAAGTGCGTCGGCATCGGCTCGAACCTCTTTCCGAAAGAGCTTGTCGCCGCCGGCATGTGGGACGACATATCCGCCCTGTGCGCCGAAACCCTCTCCATTGTGGAAGAGTTAAAGTTGCTCATGAAATAAAGAGGTATCTATTTTTTATTTTTTTCGTCATGTTTTTTTGTTAAAAAAGATTATATTTGTGATAATACCTTACTCAAAAAATAACCGGTTATGAAAAGGAGTTTTAATTTACTGTTCGCAGGGGCGCTCATGAGTGCCTTGTGCATGGGATTTACCGCCTGCAACGACAGCGGCGGGCAGGAACAGGGGGAAGACGTGCCGTTTGCCGAATATAAACTTCAGAGCAGCAATCCGGATGAAGAAGACTTCGGTTATTGGGTAGATTATGCTTCCAATGGCTACATTCCCACCCCTTCAAAACCTAATGTTAGCGGAGTACTTATCATCAACAGCGACGAAGATTTGAACGGTTTCGTTGAAGGCTACTATCCTCCCGTTGATTTCTCGAAAAAGACAATACTCTTGGCATACGGCACTTTAGCTTGGGGGTTTCATAGTGCAAATGTCGATAACTTCTCGCGGTTACCGGATAGCCGGTACCGGATGGATATTACTGTTAGGGCGCTCGATACAGATATGGTATCCAGTTGGTACGTTGCAATTAAGACGGACAAAATCGAACATGACAGCGAATTCGTGGTAAATGTAAACATCCCCAATATATGGCCCGAATAGTAGACAAATCGAGAGCCAAAATAATATATTTACAACGTACTCAAAGAAACCAGCCATGAAAAAACTGATATTACTTTTTACAGTAGCGGTAGTCGCTTTGGCGATGGGATGCAATCATTACCATGTAATTACAGAGGATCATTATGTTGTTGATTACGTCTACTTTAACAAAACCTCTTCCGAGATCACCGTTCATTCCTTTTTTTTAAGAGCGCTTAATGAAGGAAGTGCAGACTCTTTATTCGTAATTCCTGTAGGAGGAAGCCATACTGTTACTGACTACATGTGGACTAACAATGCCCCGTTGTCTTGGTTAAGCGCGGCACTTGTAGATGAGGATTATACGATTATTTCAAATGAAGATAAGACGGTTACACAGACTCGCGGCGGGCAGAAGGAAGATTACCTTAACAGTCTTTATTATGCAGACAATTATACTATTGTTTCCAGCGTGCGTATGGAAGACAAGTATAATACCGTGCGATTGATTGCATTATATATCTTTACCGATGAATTTTTCGAAAACGGGGAACCGATAGAACAATAATCTTTTACAACCCACCCTCAATGAAAAAATTACTACCCGCCATAGCATTGTTTGGTATCATTCTGACCGGATGCGATGAACGTGAAGAAACGGTTACCCCGACAGAAACCGAAAGTGCCGAAGAATTTTCATCGGCTTCTCAAACAAGGGTACAAGTACCTGCGCCTATGCCGGCTGAGTACCGGATTAATCCCGATAATCCGTATTCATTGCATAATATTCAGCGTGCGTTGAAATTTGTCGAAGGAGCGAACGCTCCCGTACTTGCCCCCACCCACCATTATGTGCGCTTCCTGCCGCAGGACTCGACACACATGTACATACTGATAGACAGCCTCGACCTCGATATTTTTCCCTATCCGCGCGACTGGATGCTGACCTCCAAAGAGAGGGAAGTGTACAAAAACGCAGAGACTAACGGTTTCCCGTGGTATTACTGCATAGTCGAACCCGATTTCCGGATGCCTGTCGAGATGGAGAGTCAATTTCTCGACTATGCTTATGTGCAGCCCTATATTCCCGACGGAAGCCCTGACGATTCGATTCCGAATCGTGGTCAGTCATATCAACTCTCCGACAAGATTTTCGCGGAGGTGTTGGACCGTTCCATCGAAATCACGGGCAATGCCGCACCTCAAGCCAAAACCCGGGCTAACACCCTGCAACTCGCAGCAAGGATTACCTATGTCTCCGGTGAATCTGCCGATCCTGCCCCCATCCCTCTCAAAAATGTTCATGTCAGAGTGAATTGGTTTTTAGGTACTTCCAATAGCTATACCAATGCCGATGGGGAGGCGTACATGATAGGATTGCCTTCGGGTGGGGGTCATCATCTGATTATTTGGGATAATGACAAATGGAAAATCAGGGAACATCAGAATTGGGATAAAGCCAAAACTGAGGATAGCGGCGACAGGACGGGGATATGGGATTTGCAAATCGGCGGAAATAACGTCGGAGTAAATACTCGTGATGAGATGTGGGCGACTATCCACAGGGCTTTGGATGCCTACTATTATGGTTCATATCCGAAAACCGCAGGTCTTATAAAATTCGACTCGGAACTCAATGTATGGGCGCGTTACGGAGAGGGAGGTCATGCTGATTTCAGCGGATCGAGAGGCGGCGATCAAATCCATGTATATAGTACCAATCCTTATAACAATACCTTTTGGCCGAAAACTAAAATACTTGCCATGACATTCCATGAGTTGGGACATGCTTCGCATCATACGGCAGTAGGATTGTTGGTCAGCGCTCTTGTCGAAAACCGCCTGTGCGAGACGTGGGCCAACGGGGTACAATATGCATACACATCGAGTCTTTATCCGAACGGCTATAGGGAATACATGGAGTTTCGAGATGATAATACTGCCGTGATGGAATCCCTGATGTGGCAGGGGATGACATTGTATCAGCTGCAAAATATATTCATGAGTAAATTTCAACTGGATCAATGTATACAACCCGTGAAGGATTTCGGGGTTGTCCCGGATAGATTGGTCGACGCGATATTCGGTAATAGTCTTCTTGACAACCCCATAAGGGCAAATTTGGTTAACCGGACAATATCAGGGTTAAGTACCCCTATTGCGGAAACGCAGGAAGAAACGTACAGTATATCTATTGGTGGTCTCGACGAACCCAAAGTAGCGTTTAACGGTTGGAACGTAGCTCCTGACTATCCGAACGGGACGGCGAGTTGGACGGCGAACGGCGGCTCTTTGAGTGTTATATTTAACAACATAATGGGTTATACACTCACAGCTAATTTCATATTACCGGATGGCTCGACTTACCCGATTACCAAGAGAATCATGGCTAAAACACCTCCACCTCCTGCCATTTTTGGAACCTCTTGGTCGGAACCGAATAGAAATGAGACGTACAGTTTAACTAATATGTCATCGGGTTATGTTTTCACAAAGTGGACGGTGAGTCCGAGCACATATACAACGACAAGTGGACTGAATAACCCGACATTGAATGTTATATTCACCGCCGAAGGCGATTATACCCTCACGGCGAGTTTCACACGTCCGGGCGGATTTACATACACGGTATCAAAGACGGTCAGGGTCGAGATTCCTTATTATCCGCCTTCATATATCATCGGCCCCGACCAACCGGAAGTGAGTATACCGGCGCAATACACCTTTCCGGCGCTGCAAAACGGGGTGACTTTTACCGGTTGGACTATTTATCCTCCGAATCCGGACGCCTATTCGGCGCCTAACGGAGTGAACAATCCGGCTTTGGACATCACGTTCTACCAGGCCGGAACGTACGTGGTGGCTGCTAACTTCCTGTTGCCCAACGACCCCTCGCCCTACTTCGTCGACAAACACATCCGTGTAAATCTTCCCCTCGAAGCCTTCTATCCGTCGATACAGTACCAAAGCAACAATCCGGTGTCGGTGGGTGACCGCGTGATGTTTTACGTTCCCAATGTTCCCGACTACATAACGGATTATCACTTCGAATGGGAGGTTAACGGTCAGCCTGTGCCGAACTCCACAATGTCGAGCATTTCATGGACGATACCCTCCGGCGGGTTGAGCGTACAGTGTAGGCTGCGTTCCAACTCCGGCAATCGCGCCTCGCAATGGGGCTATGCTTACGTGAACTGAAAAAGCCCCGAATTACTGGAAGCAAATTAGCATATATTAATTAATAGTCTATTTAACTCAAAAACATGAATAAACTGCGTGACCTTAATGAAAGAGTGAGCCGGTACCGTTGGTCGATATGCGCCCTGCTGTTCTTCGCCACCACAGTAAACTACCTCGACCGCCAGGTGTTGAGCCTTTTGCAGCCATTGTTGGCCGAAGAGTTCGGTTGGACGAATACCGACTACGGCAATATCACCACCGTTTTCCAGTTCGTATACGGCATAGCGATGCTGTTCGCCGGAAGATTCGTCGACTGGATCGGCACACGCCGGGGATATGCCTGGTCCATTGCGTTATGGTCGGTGGGAGCCATCATTCACGCCTTCTCGGTGGGAATCGGGGGGGCGGTTGCTCCGGTATTCTCGATAGTGGGGATTGTATTGCCCCTATCGGTGATTGGTTTCATGGTCAGCCGCGCAGTGCTTGCGATAGGCGAAGCGGGTAACTTCCCAGCCGCTATCAAAACCGTCGCCGAATGGTTTCCCAAAAAAGAACGGTCGCTGTCGACGGGTATATTCAATTCGGGCGCAAACATAGGCGCCGTACTTGCCCCACTCTCCGTTCCCTGGATTGCGGCGCACTTCGGTTGGCAGATGGCTTTTATCATCGTGGGAGCGGTAGGCTTCCTGTGGATTATATTTTGGTTCATGTACTACGATTCACCCGCTGCGATGCTGCGCAAAGGCCGTATCACGCAGGGCGAGTACGACCTCATCCACAGCGACAAGGACGAGGTTTCGATCCAGCCCGAGGCGACCGAAGATGGGAAAACCGAAAAGGTGTCGTGGTTTCGACTGTTGGGTTTCCGTCAGACGTGGTCGTTTTTTGTGGGTAAGTTCCTGACCGACGGGGTGTGGTGGTTTTTCCTTTTTTGGCTTCCCGCCTATCTCAAATCGCAGTACGGTATCGAGGGAACAGGTGTGATGCTTCCACTCGGCGTGCTTTACACCATGACGATGGTGGGAAGCGTCGGGGGCGGATGGTTTCCTGCGTATTTCATAAATAAGGGAATGGAGCCTTACAGCGCCCGCATGAGGGCTATGCTCATAATTGCACTATTTCCGCTGGTGGTGCTGGCGGCGCAACCGTTGGGACATCTGAGTATGTGGATACCTGTCCTTTTGATAGGCATCGGCACTTCCGCCCATCAGGCATGGAGCGCCAATATTTTCACAACAGTGAGCGATATGTTCCCCCGAAAGGCCGTGGCCTCCGTGACGGGTATCGGCGGCATGGCCGGAAGG
>QMCD01001287.1_pt1 | contig 15576 bp, 13 predicted proteins | sample 1821841 | NCBI WGS metagenome assembly QMCD01 (sample SAMN01991225, study PRJNA193472) | Termite gut metagenome, whole genome shotgun sequencing project. | isolation source: worker | host: Macrotermes natalensis | reverse complement strand
ATCAACAACCTGAAGTTCAAACCCACATCTCAGTCTGTCTCAGACCTTCAAAATCTCTACGACACAAACACCGGCAAGTACACGGATGAAGCGCTATATATAGAAGGCACCTTCGAAGCCTTCGATACAGCCATGCAAGCCGCCGACAGTGCCCAGATTCAGCGTAAATTCCTGCCTGACCGGAGTTCCGTCCTCGTTCGGTGTTGCGTTGGCAACATCGAAGGCGACATTCATGCTTACCTGCCCGGAATCGCCTGAAACGGTTGCGGAAATAATCACCGGAATATTGAAAACAGATCTGGGATTTAAAGGAATAATTGTAATGCCTTTTTAGGAGGAAATATGATATGTACTGCCTTTCCGGCGTCATATCGGATTTTTTATGGATAAAAAAGTAAAAAATACCGAAAATATACATGACGGTCACCGTCAGCGTATGCGGAACAGATTTATAGAAACCGGGTTCAGCGGTTTTGAACAGCATCAGATTCTGGAAATGCTGCTTTTTTATGCTTGTCCGAGAAAAGATACAAATGAACTGGCTCATATACTCATTAACAGATTCGGCAGTATAGCCGGAGTTTTAGACGCTCCGTTCGATGAACTTTTGCAAATAAAGGGAATTACTGAAAATTCGGCTGTTCTTTTTAAAATGATACCTAAATGCATAACTGTTTACTATCAGGATGCTAATAAAGACGAATGCTATAACAATACGGAAAAGCTGATTAATTTGTTTAAGAACTCCTTTATCGGGCTTAATAATGAGCAGTTCAGGCTTGCATGCTTTGACAATGACCTTCATTTGCTCAGTAATAATGTTATTGACGACGGCAGTCCGTCGACGGCGACGGTCAATGTCAGGAAAATCGTTGAAATTGCCTTTAAGGAAAAAACTTCACTTGTTGCGATTGCCCATAACCATGTCACAGGTCTGCCGCTTCCCTCAGACGAAGATTTATCAGCGACCAGGTCGATCAACGGCACTTTGAAATCAATGGGAATAATACTTCTTGACCATATAATAGTCGGGGTGAACCAGTCCCTGTCACTTCGCGATGAGGCTTACATCAACATATTTGACTGAAAGAAAAACTCAGTTTTTCTATTATTATTTTAAATCAGGACGGTCATATTTATGAATAATTTCAAGCTTGTATCGGATTATAAACCCTCCGGCGACCAGCCCGGAGCTATCGACGCAATTGTAAACGGACTGAACAGCGGTTTTAAAGAACAAACGCTGCTTGGAGTAACAGGTTCGGGGAAAACTTACACAATGGCTAACGTAATCGAAAGGGTAAACCGCCCTACCCTTGTTTTTGCTCACAATAAAATACTTGCGGCGCAGCTGTGTTCCGAATTCAAGGAATTTTTCCCTGAAAACGCCGTCGAATACTTTGTGTCATATTATGATTATTATCAGCCGGAGGCTTATATTCCTTCGACCGACAGCTTTATTGAAAAGGATTCCTCTATAAATGACGAAATCGATAAGCTCAGGCATTCGGCTACGTTTGCTCTTTCCGAAAGGCGGGATGTTATAATAGTGGCTTCGGTTTCATGCATTTTTTCACTCGGTTCACCGATTGACTACCGTTCGATGGTTATTTCACTCCGTAAGGGAATGGCAATTTCCCGGGGGGATTTACTCTCCAAGCTTGTCAGTATTCAATATGAAAGGAACGATTTGAATTTTATACGAAATAAATTCCGCGTACGCGGGGATGTCGTCGAAATTTTCCCCGCCGGTTCAACGGACAAGGCTGTACGCGTCGAATTTTTCGGGGATGAGATAGAGCGTCTTTCTGAATTTATACCCCTGACAGGGGAGACGGTTGCCATAATTGCCCATGCAGCTATTTTCCCCGCCAGTCATTATGTTGTTTCAAGGGAAACTATGCAGGATTCGATTGACGAAATCGAAAAGGAGCTGGACGAACGCGTCAGATACTTTAAGGAGCATGATATGCTTGTTGAAGCGCAGCGGTTGTCGCAGCGCACGATGTATGATATAGAATTACTGCAGGAAATCGGGTTCTGCAAGGGTATTGAGAATTATTCGCGGATACTTTCAAGGCGTGCCGCCGGAAGTATTCCTTATACCCTGTTTGACCACTTTCCCGATGATTTCCTGCTTATTGTTGATGAAAGCCATGTTTCGCTTCCCCAAATCCGCGGAATGAGCGGAGGGGACAGGGGCAGAAAACAGACTCTTATCGATTATGGTTTCAGGCTTCCGTCGGCTTTTGACAACAGACCCCTTAATTTCGAGGAATTTTATGATAAAATTAACCAGGTCGTATTTGTTTCGGCAACTCCGGGTCCTGTTGAAAGGGAGCTTTCCGCTCAGATTGTCGAGCAGGTAATCCGTCCTACGGGTCTGGTTGACCCCGAAATTACCGTTAAACCCGTTGAGGGACAGATAGAAGACCTTTTGTTTGAAATAAACGAAAGGGTAAATAAAAGCGAACGCGTATTGATAACTACGCTGACTAAGAAGATGGCGGAGGACCTTACTGCGTATTTTGACAAAATGGGAATTAAGGTTCGTTATATGCACCATGATATAGATACCCTTGAACGTATGGAAATTATACGTGATTTGCGTTTGGGCGAATTTGACGTCCTTGTGGGGATTAACCTTTTAAGGGAAGGGCTCGACCTGCCGGAGGTTTCGCTGATAGCGATTCTTGATGCCGATAAGGAGGGTTTTCTGCGTTCGGAGAGTTCATTAATACAGATTATAGGACGTGCTGCGCGTAATTCCGAGGGAAAGGTTATAATGTATGCCGATTCGGTTACGCGTTCAATGGAAAACGCAATAAACGAAACGGAACGGCGCCGGAAAATACAGGTCGAATATAATCAAAAACACGGCATAATACCCAAAACAGTTATTAAGGATGTACGGAAGGTTCTGGAAATTTCTTCCAAGGCAGAAACAGATGAAAAAACGAAAAAAGCAAAACAAAAATATATGACTTCCGAAGAAAAATATGCTTTGATAAAGCAAATGACCGAAGAAATGAAAAACGCCGCCAAGCTTCTTGAATTTGAACACGCGGCATATCTGAGAGATAAAATAAATGAGCTGAAGGGTATAAAGTAAACCGAAAGACCTGTGCCGGTTCCATATTTAATATGACATACTGTTGTCAGCTTTTGCGTGTTATAATATAATATATTAAGTCAATATATGCCGGTTTGAAAGGATAGTAAAAATGTCAAGTAATAAAATTATCATAAAAGGTGCCCGGGAACATAATTTAAAAAATATAGACCTGGAGCTTCCCAGGGAAAAGCTTATTGTCATGACGGGGCTTTCCGGTTCAGGGAAGTCGTCTCTGGCTTTTGACACCATATACGCGGACGGTCAGAGGCGGTATGTCGAAAGCCTGTCTTCATATGCCCGGATGTTTTTAGGTCAGATGGAAAAACCCGACGTAGACAGTATTGAGGGGCTTTCTCCCGCAATTTCAATAGACCAGAAGACAACGTCAAAAAACCCGCGTTCAACCGTCGGCACGGTAACTGAGATTTATGATTACCTCAGGCTTTTATATGCAAGAATTGGGATTCCGCACTGTCCCGTCTGCGGACGTGAAATAAAACAGCAGTCGGTTGACCAGATTGTCGACCAGATTAAATCTCTGCCGGAAGGAACAAGGATTCAGCTGCTTGCCCCAGTTATCAGGGGTAAAAAAGGCGAGCATGTGAAAGAGCTTGAAGCCGCCAGGAAATCGGGTTATGTCCGCGTACGCTGCGACGGGATTATTTATGATTTATCCGAAGAAATAAAGCTTGAAAAGAATAAAAAGCACAGCATTGAAATCGTTATCGACCGTCTTGTTATCAAGGATGACATTACATCAAGGCTTACCGACAGTATAGAAACGGTTATGTCGGTTACGGGCGGCTTGATTATAGTCGATGTAATAGACGGTGAAGAAATGCTTTTTTCGCAGAATTATGCCTGTCCCGAGCATAATATTTCCATAGAGGAGCTTAATCCGCGTATGTTTTCGTTCAACAACCCGTTCGGAGCCTGTGAGAAATGCACGGGTCTGGGCGTGTTTAAAAAAATTGACCCCGACCTTATTATTCCTAACAAGGATTTGTCAATCCGAGCGGGGGCAATTAAAGCCGGAGGCTGGAATACAAACGACGAAAACTCAATCGCCATGATGTTTTACAAGGGTATAAGCGAATATTACGGGGTATCGCTTGATATTCCCGTTAAGGATATTCCCGAAGAACTTCTGAATATTTTCCTGTACGGAACGGGCGGTACTAAATTAAAGCTGACCAGGGCGACTTCCTACGGCGGGGGGATATACCATCAGCCGTTCGAAGGGATTATCCCCAATATGGAGAGACGTTACCGGGAATCGAATTCCGATTACAGCAAGGAGGAAATCGAGCAGTGCATGGCTGAGGAGCCCTGCCCCGACTGCAATGGTTTACGGCTGAAAAAGGAAAGCCTTGCCGTGACGGTAAGCGATAAGAATATTACCGAGCTTACGAATTATTCTGTTGTAGATTTACTGAAGTTCTTTAGCGGCATTATATTATCCGAACGCGATTCGTTGATAGGGGACAGGATTATAAAGGAAATAAAGGAGCGTTTGGGCTTCCTTGAAAGCGTCGGGCTGGATTATCTTACCCTGTCGCGTTCATCCGGTACCCTCAGCGGAGGCGAAAGCCAGCGCATACGCCTTGCAACGCAAATCGGCTCGTCGCTTATGGGTGTTCTTTATATCCTTGACGAACCGTCAATCGGTCTGCATCAGCGTGATAACAACAAGCTTATTTCCACTTTGAAAAGACTCCGTGACATAGGAAATACGCTTATTGTAGTGGAACATGACGACGATACTATGCGCAATGCCGATTTTATCGTCGATATAGGTCCTTATGCCGGTATTCACGGCGGTGAGGTTGTCTGCACCGGAACGGTCGGCGATATTATGAACTGCGAAAAATCCATAACAGGACAGTATCTGAGCGGAAAGAGGTTTGTCCCGGTACCGGAAACGCGCCGCAAAGGCAACGGTCTGACCCTTGAGGTTTACGGAGCGCGGGAGAATAACCTGAAAAACATCAGCGTTAAAATCCCGCTGGGAATCTTTGCCTGCGTTACGGGTGTTTCCGGGTCGGGAAAATCCTCTTTGGTGAACGAAATTATATATAAAAATCTTGCGGGAAAGCTGAACAGAGCGAAAGTACGTCCGGGTAAGTTCGATTATTTCAACGGAATTGAGAACCTTGACAAGGTAATTGACATTGACCAGTCGCCTATCGGACGCACGCCCCGTTCCAACCCGGCGACTTATACCGGGGTTTTTACCGATATAAGGGAGCTTTTTGCCCAGACCAACGACGCGAAAATGAAAGGCTATACGTCAGGGAGGTTTTCGTTCAATATTAAGGGAGGGCGGTGCGAATCCTGCGAAGGGGACGGCATTCTGAAAATCGAAATGCATTTTCTGCCCGATGTTTACGTACCCTGCGAGGTTTGCAAGGGAAAGCGTTATAACCGCGAGACTTTGGATATACTTTATAAAGGAAAGAATATACATGACGTACTGGAAATGACCGTTGACGAGGGAGTAGCGTTCTTTGAGAATATTCCGAAAATTTCACGCAAACTAAGCACTCTGCAGGATGTGGGGCTGGGGTATATAAAAATAGGTCAGCCCGCAACAACGCTTTCCGGCGGCGAAGCGCAGCGGGTAAAGCTTGCTACGGAGCTTTCGAAACGGGCAACAGGGCGTACTATTTATATTCTTGACGAACCGACGACAGGGCTTCATACCGCTGATGTACACAAGCTTGTGGAGGTTCTGCAGAAGCTTGTCGAAGCGGGTAATACGGTGCTTGTAATCGAGCATAACCTTGATGTAATCAAAACTGCCGATTATGTTATTGATTTGGGTCCCGAGGGAGGGGATAAGGGCGGCAGTATATTAATATGCGGTACTCCTGAGGATGTCGCCGGATGTAAGAAATCCTATACGGGGATGTATTTGAAGAAATTACTGAAATGATATAGTTCTGGCATGAATATAAGAAGCGGTTCAGCTTGAACCGCTTCCTTTTCAATTATAAATTAATTTTTGCTCCTGAATAAATCCTCTTTTGATGTAAGTATTTCAAGCATAAACAGCGCTCCCAGCTTAAAACCGTAAAAAAAGCCCTTTTCCTCCCAGTAATCGTAAGTTTTATAATAGCATTCCTGTAAATCCTCAAATCTTTCAAATTCCTCACCCGTAAGAATGTTTTTCAGCCACACTTCTCTTTCGGTTTCTATTTTTTCATTGAGCGGTTTTAAATCGGGGTCGTATTTGTTTATCTCTTCGTGCGGATAAAGCTTACCATTGTAAAAATCTGATAATACTGACATAATAATTTACCTCCAAAAATTTTAATTTGACTTTTTTCGGAGAATATGATATAATGCAGAGTGGATTTGTATTATATACATTTTCCGTTTGTGAACACTCGCTTGACTTTACATGCGGCTAGCGGGTGTTCGCTATTTTTTTAGTTCCTCGTCGATTTTTTCAATTAGCCAGGCAGTTTTGGTTTTGCCCAGTTCATACAGTCTTTTTTCAATTGATTCAACCAATTCCTTAGGTAATACCACATTAAAATGCTTTAAGTTTTCCCTGCGCTTTTTGAAATAATCGGCTCTGCTTTTTCGCGGCATATACACCTCCTTTGTTACGCAATATCATTATAACTGGTATTGCATAACTTGTCAAGAGGTTTTATAAAATTTTGACAATTTTCATAAGATATGATATAATATCAGGGTAGATTTGTATTATATACATTTCCGTTAATGAACACTCGCCATGCTTTGAACTGTGGGGGTGTTCTATTTTTTTCATCCAAAAGAAGATAAACCCCAAAAATAAAATGTCAATACTTATGACATAAATAGAAATAAATATGCAAAAAAAGACATTTTATTACATATGTTTGTAATAAGTAATGCATACTGAACAATTATACATTTATATAAAAAATTTGTAAATATACTTTCAATATATAAAAAAATATGGTATAATATTAACTATGATTTGTCTGAGCGTCAGAAAGTGTTAAACAAGAGAAAGGACTAAAAAATATATGAAAAAGCTTATGCTGGGAAATGAAGCCTTCGCGAGGGGTCTTTATGAAGCGGGAGTTACGGTCGCTTCAAGCTATCCGGGTACGCCGTCCACAGAAATTACCGAGCACCTGGCTGAATATGACGAGGTTTACAGTGAATGGGCTCCCAATGAAAAGGTTGCGCTGGAGGTTGCAATCGGAGCTTCAATCGCAGGCTCGCGTTCCTTTAGCGCGATGAAGCACGTCGGGCTTAACGTTGCCGCCGACCCTTTGTATACGGTTTCTTACACAGGAGTGAACGGGGGACTTGTAATTGCCGTCGCCGACGACCCCGGGATGCATTCCTCGCAGAATGAACAGGATTCCCGGCATCATGCGATAGCGTCCAAGGTTATGATGATTGAACCTTCGGATTCTTCCGAATGCAAGGAATTTGTAAAAACCGCCTATGAACTTTCGGAAAAGTTCGATACCCCCGTCATCGTCAGAATGAGTACGCGTATAGCGCATTCGCAGTCATCCGTTGAGATAAATGAAAGGGTTCTGCCGGAACAGAAGGAATACACAAAAAATGTTCAAAAATATGTAATGATGCCGTCTATGGCAAGGGGAAGGCATGTTTTCGTTGAGGAGCGCACTCAAAAGCTTATCGAGTACGCGGAAGCATCACCTTTGAATACCGTTATCGACAACGGGGGCGATACCGGAATCATAACGAGCGGCGCCGCTTATCAGTATGCCAGGGAGGCAATGGGAGAAAACTCATCTTATCTGAAGCTGGGTATTGTAAATCCTCTTCCTGTTGAGCTGCTCAAGGATTTCTGTTCAAAATACAAAACCGTTTATGTAGCTGAGGAGCTTGACGATATTATTGAAACCCATTGTAAAAAAATAGGCATGAACGTGACAGGCAAGGAAATTTTCGGCTTTACAGGAGAGCTTTCACAAGCGATTATCGCTGAAAAACTGCTGGGGAAGAAAAACGATTCTGTTGAATTCACCGAAAGCGTTCCGGTACGCCCTCCCGTTATGTGTGCGGGATGTCCGCACAGGGGTGTGTTTTACTCTCTTTCAAAAAATAAAATTACCGTTTCGGGCGATATAGGCTGTTATACTCTCGGCGCGTCCGCGCCGCTTTCCGCTATGGATACGACAATCTGCATGGGAGCTTCCGTTTCGGCTCTTCATGGCTTTAATAAGGCAAGGGGAGAAAAAGCCGAAAAATCGACCGTTGCCGTAATAGGTGATTCAACCTTTATGCACAGCGGTATAACGGGTCTTGTTAATATTGCCTATAACGCCACAAATTCAACCGTAATTATACTTGATAACTCTATTACGGGTATGACCGGCCACCAGCAGAACCCGACAACAGGGAAAAATATAAAAGGAGACCCTGCCGCAGCTGTTAATCTTGAAGAGCTGTGCAAGGCTGTGGGTATTAAGAGAGTCAAGGTTGTCGACCCTTATAATCTGGAAGAAACCGAAAGGGTTATTCTTGAGGAGCTTGACGCACCTGAACCTTCCGTGATTATTTCTCGCCGTCCCTGCGCTTTGCTTAAATATGTAGAGCATAAACCTTCGCTGACCGTTTCGGCTGAAAAGTGCAAAAGCTGTAAAATGTGCCTGAAGCTTGGCTGTCCGGCGATTTCCATGAAAGACGGCAAAGCTGTTATTGATTCGACTCAGTGCGTGGGATGCAGTATCTGTACGGACGTCTGCAAATTCAAGGCTATATCATAATCGGAAAGGATGGTCGTATTATGGAAACGAAATCTATAATGATAGTCGGCGTCGGCGGGCAGGGCTCCCTGCTCGCGTCGAGGCTTATCGGTAATGTGCTTCTTTCAGGGGGTTATGATGTCAAGGTGTCCGAAGTGCATGGTATGTCGCAGAGGGGAGGTTCGGTCGTTACATATGTAAAATACGGTGACAAAGTATTTTCCCCTGTCATAGAGAAAGGCGAAGCCGATATTATTATATCATTTGAACTGCTAGAAGCCGCAAGGTGGGTATCATATTTAAAAAAAGGGGGAAGTCTTATAACCTCTACCCAGCGTATTGACCCGATGCCGGTTATTACGGGAACCGACGGTTATCCCGATGATATAGCGAATAAAATCACAGAACTGGGTATTGAAGTGACGGCAGTGGACGCATTAGAGCTTGCAAGGGAAGCCGGCGGCGTAAAAGCTTCAAATGTCGTCCTTATGGGCGTTGCAGCCTCTAAAATGGATTTTGAGGATGAATTATGGCAGGACGCCATAAAACAATGCGTACCCCCGAAATTCCTAGAGCTTAACCAAAAGGCTTTTGAGCTTGGTATGAATGTTTAAAAAGCATATAAAATCCAAAAAAAGGTTTTTAAAACATAAATTAGGAGGAATGAAATTTGGCAAAATACTGGAACAAACCTATGGAAACAGCAAAGCTTCACGAAATGCGCGCGCTTCAAAGCTGGCGTTTATCGCAGACGGTGAGGAGAGTGTATGAAAATGTGCCTTTTTACCGTGATAAAATGGACGCCGCCGGAGTCAAGCCTGACGATATCAGGGGAACCGAGGATTTATACAGGCTTCCCTTTGTTTCTAAGCAGGATTTGCGCGATACTTATCCTTACGGTATGTTTGCCGTACCTATGGAGGATGTTGTGCGTCTTCACGCTTCATCCGGCACCACGGGAAAACAGATTGTTGTAGGTTATACTCGCAGTGACCTTGACGTATGGTCTGAGTGCTGCGCAAGGGCGTTGACAGCGGCGGGCGGAAGCAAATCCGATTTTATGCATGTTTCATACGGCTACGGCTTGTTTACAGGCGGTCTCGGTATGCATGACGGAGCTGAAAAGGTGGGAATGACCGTTATTCCGGTATCGGTAGGCAACACAAACCGTCAAATCAGTATAATAAAGGACTTCGGTTCCACGGTTATATGCTGTACTCCGTCGTACGCGCTTTTTCTGGCTGAAACCATGCAGGAAATGGGTATAACCAAGGATGATATAAAGCTCAGGGCAGGTCTTTTCGGGGCTGAACCGTGGACGGAGGAAATGCGCAGGGAAATTGAAGACAAGCTTGGTTTAAAAGCATACGATATTTACGGACTTACCGAGATTATCGGACCGGGGGTATCTTTTGAATGCGATGAGCAGACCGGTATGCATATCAACGAAGACCATTTCATAGTCGAAACCATTAACCCCGACACAGGCGAGGTTCTTCCCGAGGGCGAGCAGGGTGAAATTGTCTTTACCTGCATTACGAAGGAAGCTTTCCCGATTATCCGTTACAGAACGCGCGATATCGGAATCCTTTCAAGGAAGGAATGCTCCTGCGGGCGTACTCTTGTGAAAATGCTGAAGCCGAGGGGACGTTCCGACGATATGCTGATTATAAGGGGAGTGAACGTTTTCCCGTCGCAGGTTGAATCCGTTCTGCTTTCATTCGGCGATAACGCCCCTTACTATCAGCTTATTGTTGAACGCGTGAATAATCTGGATACCCTTGAAATAAAGGTTGAAATGACCAGCAGCATGTTCTCCGACGCCGTAAGGAATATTGAAGAGCATGAGGCGGCAATCAGAAACGCCGTTGAATCCGCACTTGGAATCGCCGCAAAGATTACCCTTGTCGAACCTAAAACGCTTACGCGCTTTGAAGGAAAGGCAGTTCGGGTTATAGATAACCGTAAATTACATGATTAAAATATGGAGGGGATTTTATGCTGATTAAGCAAATATCGATTTTTGTTGAAAACAAGCCGGGCAGGCTTTCCGGTATTACAAAGCTGCTGAAGGATAACAGTATTGACATCCGCGCTCTTTCCGTCGCGGATACGCAGGATTTCGGCATCCTGAGGCTGATTGTGAATAAGCCTGATTTGGCGTGCGAGGCTTTGAAAGCCGCCGACTGCACCGTTTCTATTACAAACGTAATAGCCATCGGTATTGACGATAAGCCGGGAGGGCTTGCCGACGCAATGGAATGTCTGTATGCCGCGAATATTTCAGTTGAATATATGTATGCGTTTATTTCAAAATCAGAAAATCAGGCGTATGTCATACTTCGGGTTGAGAATAACGACAAAGCTTCCCAGGCGCTCAGCGAAAACGGATACAAGCTTCTTTCTCCCGAAGAGGTTTACGATATGTAATATAAATATGGTTCCCGTATAGTGATATTTAATCAGTTATACGGGAACCTATATTTTAACCCTTTATGAACAAAATATAAAATGCTGTTATATTTATTGACGGACAACCTATTAAATGATATAATATCTTAAGTATATTACAGTAATGAAGTTGAGGTATTATAATGCTGATTGTCATAGACGGACTGGACGGAAGCGGGAAATCAACCCAGTTCAAACTGGTTAATAAAATTTTAAGTAAAAATAACAATGTAAAGGCAATCAGCTTTCCGGATTACGATAAACCATCCTCGGTGCTTGTAAGGATGTACCTGAACGGTGAAATTGCCGGTAATGCCGGTGAAGTGAACGCTTACGCGGCTTCAAGCTTTTATGCCGTTGACAGATACGCGAGCTATAAAATGTTCTGGGAAAATAACTACAGGAACGGGGATATTATTCTGGCAAGCCGGTATGTCAGTTCAAACGCAATCCACCAGATGGCAAAGCTGAATGAAAAAGAATGGGACAGTTACCTTGACTGGCTTTCCGATTATGAATACCATAAATTACTGCTTCCTCAGCCCGATTTGGTAATTTTTCTCGATATGGCCCCGGAAATTTCACAGAAGCTTTTATCGGCTAGGTACGGCGGGGATGAAAACAAAAAGGATATACACGAATCCGATATTTTTTATATGCAAAGCTGCAGGAAATCCGCTTTATATGCCGCCAAAATGCTGGGATGGATAATTGTTTCATGCAGCGACGGTATAAAACCGCTTCCCGTTGCCGATGTTACAAATCAAATTATAGATATTATAAAAAACCGGATAAATAATATAGTGTTGTAAAGGCGGAATTTCATTATAATGCTGGAATTTAAAGTAATAGAGCTTTCAGATAAGTCATGGATAAAGGAATTGCTGAGAAAGTCTGATTTCAGGGGATGCGAATATTCATTTGCGAATAATATGGCATGGCGCAGATTATATGAAACAAAAATAAGCAGATATAAGGATTTTTATATATCCTGCTCTCATAAATACGGCGTTCAGTTTACTTTTCCCGCAGGGGAGGGAGATTATAAGGATGTCATTGAACAGATGAAGGAATATGCCGGATTAAATAATTCGCCTTTGATAATAGGTTCGGTGACGAATAAAAACCTGAAATTGTTTGAAGAGCTTTACAGCGGTCAGTATACGGCTTTGGCCGATGAAAACTGCTTTGACTATATTTATGAAGCAGAAAGCCTTATTAATCTGGCGGGTAAGAAATATCATAAAAAACGTAACCATATCAAGAAATTATATGAGAATAACTGGGAATACTCGGAGCTTACCGAAAAGGATTATAATGACTGCATTGAATTTGCGGTCAGGAGTTATAATGACAATAAAGCCTATGACGATGAATCAAGCGTATCGGAGCAGTTTGCCATCAATACGTTTTTTACGCAGTTTAAAGAGCTGGATTTAAAGGGCGGTGTTATCCGCGTTAATGGAAAGCTTGAGGGCTTTACAATCGGAGAAGCTATTAATTCAGACACTTACGGAATTCACATTGAAAAAGCAAATGCGTCAGTACAGGGCGCTTATGCTGCCATAAACCGTGAATTTGCTGAATCGGCAGCCTCCGGTTACAAATATATAAACCGTGAAGAGGATTTGGGGATAGAGGGGCTGCGGAAATCGAAAAGGTCTTATTACCCCGCTTTCCTACTTGAGAAGAATACTATTACTTTTAGATAAATTTCAAAGGAGGAATTAATAATGATTTATGTATTTTTAGCTGAGGGTTTTGAGGAAATGGAAGCAATTGCCCCCATTGATATGCTCAGACGATGCGGTCTTGAAGTCGTAACAGCCGGAATCGGAGGCAATGCCATAAAAGGCGCTCACGGCATTACTGTTTTAACCGATACGGAAGACAAAAATATCGTGCTTGATGATAATCTGCAAATGATTATATTACCGGGAGGAATGCCCGGTACCGTTAATCTGGAGAAATCAGAATATGTACAGAAGGCATTAAGCTTTTGCATTGAAAAGAATATATATATTGCAGCAATTTGCGCCGCTCCTTCAATACTTGGACATAAGAATTACTTAAGGGGAAAAAAAGCGACCTGCTATACCGGTTACGAACCCGAGCTTGTTGATGCTGAGGTTACCGGTGAAGCGGTTGTTGCCGACGGTAATATTATCACAGCAAGAGGAGCCGGCGTTTCCGCGGAATTCGGCTTAAAGCTTGTCGAAATACTTATTTCCGAAGAAAGAAGCAAATTGCTGGGAGATTCTATGCTATGCCGGAAATAGTAAGCGATATCCGTGAATACAAAAGAAAACTGAGAGAAAAATATAAAAACATCAGACGGTGTATGGATACAGAAATCAAAGGGAAAAAGGACAGCCTGGTTTTCAACAGGGTAATAAACCTTACGGAGTATAAAAATTCTGATATTATAATTACTTATGTATCTACCGGAATTGAAGTTGATACGATTAACCTTATTGAACATGCGCTGAAAAACGGGAAAACGGTTGCCGTCCCCAAATGTGTCAAGGGAACAAGGAAAATGGACTTTTATGTTATAAACTCATTATCCGAACTTAAACCGGGAGCATATTCACTGCTGGAACCTGACGTCTCAAAATGCAGAAAGCTCCTTAAATTTGACGGTGCCGTATGCATTGTTCCCGCTCTGGTTTATGATTCCGAAGGTTACCGGATCGGTTACGGCGGAGGATATTATGATCGTTTTATATCAGAACATAAGTCAGTATTCAGAATCGGAATAGGATATTGCTGCTGCACCGTAAATAAGCTTTTCCGCGGGAGGTTTGATATGCCTGTCGACTTGCTTATTACAGAAAAATATATTAAAAAAACATCGTTCAGATAAATTTATTACTATAAATCGAATATGAAAGGCGGCAGGTTGTTAATGACGGATACTGAAAAAAAAATACCCGCTAAATCTGAAATAATGCTTGACGATATATTAAACAGCATACCTGATATAGCTGAGAATGAAAAAAGTACCGATATAAGCGATACGGAAACCAACACGGAATTTCACGGCTCTGAAAATATTATACCGTCTGATGATATATATGATGACATTAAAAAAGATGATGAAACCGAAACTTATAATGAAATGACAGATGATATAGAACCGGCTTCATCCGGGTACGACTATGAAGATGATGAAGACGAAGGCACTGATTACGGAAATAAGCAAATAAACCGTCGCAAACGCCGCAGAAAACGCATGAAAAAACATGGCGGAGGTCTTATTTTCGGATTAATCCTTACTATGTTCATAATTACTGTTGCTGTTTTTCTGGCTGTTACCATAATAAGCTATTCAAAGGAATTTATGGGTCTTGATAAATCCGATATACCGGTTACCGTTGAAATCCCGGAGGGCGCCGGCGCTGCTGATATTGCTGAAATTCTTTACGGCGAAGAGATTATTAGCGAAATCGGACTGTTCAGGATTTTTTCGAGAATAAGGGGAGCCGACGGTTCTTATTATGCCGGCGAGCATGTTCTGATGCCGAAAATGTCCTACGGTGATATTATTGACGAACTCACTACTCCGGTTGAGGAAGCGCGGGATTCGGCTTTGGTGGTCTTCCCGGAAGGAATAACGCTGCTTGACGCGGCAATGCGTCTTGAAGAAAAGGGAATATGCACCGCAAGCGAGTTTATCAGGGTATTCAACAGCGAAAACTTCGGTTTTGACTTTGAAGCTTCGGTCATAAGGCATCCGCTGAAGTTCTATAAAATGGAAGGGTATCTTTTCCCCGATACATATGAATTCTACCTTGACGAAGACCCCAGGGTGGTGGCTAAAAAAATATGCAGGAACTTTGAGGCGAAAATCACCCCCGATATTTACGGTCGTATGAATGATTTGGGAATGGAGCTTGAGGAAGTCCTTACGCTGGCTTCAATAATACAGGCGGAGGCGGCTTATAAGTCCGATATGCGCATGGTGGCTTCGGTATTTTTAAACCGGCTCGAAAATCCGGACGAATATCCTCTTTTACAGTCCGACCCCACTACAAAATACGTAAATGAAGTAATCATCCCCAATCTTGAAATTAATTCCGAGGAAATGTTTGAGGCTTATGACACCTACAAAGGCGCGGGACTTACCCCGGGTCCTGTCTGCAATCCGGGTATCGAAGCAATCAACGCAGTTTTGTACCCCGCCGAAACCGATTATTATTATTTCTGCTCAAATATTGACACAGGCGAGTTTTTCTTCGCCGAAACCCTTGGCGAGCATGAGAATAACCTTGTTACTGCAGG
>QMCD01001286.1_pt1 | contig 15580 bp, 15 predicted proteins | sample 1821841 | NCBI WGS metagenome assembly QMCD01 (sample SAMN01991225, study PRJNA193472) | Termite gut metagenome, whole genome shotgun sequencing project. | isolation source: worker | host: Macrotermes natalensis | reverse complement strand
GGCGTTCGCAAGCGGCTGGGCAACGGTCATCGTTCAGGTATACTGTTCACATGGCACGAAATTACAACGTCCTCTTGGCCTTCGGTTCCAACCTCGGCGATCGCGAGCACACGATTCGTGCGGCGTGGGCGGAATTGGGTGCCATGCCGGACATCGCGTCTCAGCCCCAACATGTCGTTGAGTCAGCACCTGAGTTGCAGCCGATAGTTATACCGGAAACTACCGAAATACCACAGGCTATTGCGGAGTCAAGAGTCGATACAAGCGCGCACTTAACCACGCCCCGGGTAGAAGAATCAGATATTGAGTCTCAGCTAAGGTTGGAGTTTGCTTCAAAAATTGCACGCGAGATTGAGCCTGCACCAAGCATAACTCCACTATCTGTCACATCGGATTTTGCACACCAGGCAAGATCTCTCGATCATTTTACTGCCGTGCAAGATCAGGGTTTTAAACACAACGCTATGGCAGATAGCACTGCGCCGGTTTTACCTGAGCTCAAACAAGAATCAGTAGTAAAAACAGTTGCCGAACCAATACTTGCTCCGGCTCCGGAACCAGACCGTTCTTTTGCAGCAGCAGTCCAAAGAGCTGCAGCTACAATTAGTGAGGATCATAAGCTGCAGGGTACAGAAACTGGATTTACCGGGCTTAGGTCAGAGCCGGAACCGGTTAAGAGTCCTGAATTCAGGCCTGCCGAGCCCTTCATTAAAACCCCATTGGTAGAGGTGACAACTCCGCCGCAGGCAGATGTTGTAACTTCACGCATTGGCGAGCATAAAACGGAGGCTCCTGCTGCATTTGCGCACGATCTTTTTGACGGCGAGGATAAGTTTGATATCGACGAAAGTGACCTGGAGTTAGTAGAGCCAATTTCAGACTGGAAGTCTTCAAGGCAAAACATTCCCCTGCCACTGGATAGACCACTGCCACGCATCGAGTCAGATAGCAAACCGGTAGTAAACCCTATGACTCCGGTAACAAATGTCTCGCAAACAGGGCTTTATGACTATAGCATGTCAGATGATTTAAATAAGCCTATAAAAGTTACCGGCTTTCCGGATCGCCATCAGGCGGAGAAAAGAGCTGTATTTTCGGTTCCATTGGAGAGGACCATCCAAGAGGATCAAAAAACGGCTGCCCATTTTGCGCAAGAGGTGAAGGCGCAAAACCAACCGATAGTCACACATTCGGCAGAGATTACCGCCGAGATGGCACCGGTCGAAGCAACTGTGACACATGTCGTCGGCGCTACGCCCTCTTTAAACGCACAACAGTCTTCGCCAAGTGTGGCTTTAGCACAACCGGCGCAAGTTGTTCAAGAAAAGAGTGCTCATACGGTTAATCCATTGATTACAGACAGCGGTCTTGATATAGATGACTCGGATGATTATCTCGAAGAAGAAGGTGAGCGTAAGCCAAGGATCAGGAGCGTGTGGTTTATTCTGGCGCTTCTTGCTGTCATGATTCTGCAAATGCTCATAGTCAGCTTTTTTGTAAACGCAGGCTTTTTAGGCTAACAACACAAGAGTGCTTGTTTAATATTTGGTATTGTTCAGAATGCGGAAAGAGGGGAGTAAGAAATAAAGCAACAACACAACAGGGCGTGTAAGTGAGGCTTTGAAGTCTAGTCCATGTAGATTCAAAGTTTGTAGGCATTTTATTTCGTGTACTGTTGTGATTCATGAGTCGTACTAACAGATAAATCGTTTATTAAACGAAAGGGAGGAACAGAAAAGTGAAAAAAGCAGTAAGAGTACTATTTGCAGCATTACTTTCAGTTTCGGTATTGGGGATTTTGGCAGGTTGTGGTGGTGCTTCAGCCGAAGAGACCATCAAGAGCATCTCAATGACACAACAAAAAACAAGCAATGTTACCCAAGACAATTACTCAGTTAACCTTACATACACAACTACTCAGTGGATGGAACTTTCTGATGAAAAGAAAGCCGAAGTGGCAAATCTGGGATATGAAAAAGCTGTAGAGAAGCTTGAGGCTAACTCATCCAGCAACTTTAACATTTTGGGAATGACCTCAACAGGTGAGGACGGAAGTTCTAGTCAGGTTATCTTTATGCTCAACCATGAAACATCTAAGCTTGCGGTATATAGTGGCGAGAGTACCGATGGCAAGCCAAATCTGGTACGTGAGCTTGACGTTAAATATCCTCTAAGCTAAGTAAGTGCCGATTAATTCGGATTTTAAAGAGGCTGTATCAAAAGTATAGGCGCAACCCGGATTGTCATTCTCGCGTAGGCGGTAATCCATAATAAACACTTAGTACTATGTGAAATATTATAGGAATCTTTGCACCCGAGGGCTTTTGATACAGCCTCTTTGTTCGTATACTAAGTGTGGCTCGTGGAACCTTGAGACTGCAGAAGAGGCAGCGTTTGCAAAGAAAAAATATCCGCATACTCTTAGTCGGAATACTGATAATCATTGCTTTGGCAGTCATACTGATACGCGGCGATCAGCTGGTAGAATTATTCCAAACTATGCAAACGGGAAGCATTATCCCGCTGATGTTGGCAATTCTGTTTCAATTTGGCAAGTACATCAGCCAGTCTTTTGCCTACGCGGCTTCATTTAGAACCGTTGGCGAACTGTCGCTTAAGCCAAGAGAGCTGTTGCCACTTGTATTTAGCTCTTACTTCATCAATGTTGTGGCACCTTCATTTAATACAGCCGGTGTTATGCTGGTGATAGACAGTGCAAGAAAGCGTGGCGTTCCTACAGGTAGAGCCACAAGTGCTGTACTCTTGATGCAGATAACAGTAATTACCGGATTCATAGTGATCATGGTCATAGGGTTCTTTATCCTCCAGTTGGCGAGGCAACTATCAGCCATATATTTCTTACTCGGCTTAGTTGTGGTGTTTATCGTTGGTGCCATGGTCTCAGTTATTTACATTGGAAACAAAACTCCTGATGCTCTGGTGGCATTTCTTACACCGATTGAAAAGCTGGTGAATCGTCTCTCTAAACGCTTTAGAAAAGGAAAAGAAATCGTACCCTGGGCAGAAAACATGACCAAATCATTTTCTGAAGCAGGCGGTCAGATTCGTAAGAATCCCTTGCAGGCAACAAAGGCTTTTGGATTTTCTGTACTTGCATCTACCTGTGAGCTTGTTTGTTTTTGCTTGGTAGGAATAGCGTTCGGCTTAACATCCCCGTCGATTCTCATTGGCGGCTACGTAGTGGCTACGTTGTTTTCTTGGGTGGCGATTACTCCGCAAGGAGTAGGAGTTGCCGAGGCGATGATCATAGTTGCTCTTGCCGCTTCAGGTCTTAGCACGACCATGGCAACTGCCATAGCGATCGTATATCGTGGCGTGGTATTTTGGATGCCATTTGCCATAGGCTCGATAGTGATCCATTCTCTGCAAAGATCCAAAACAAACTAAAGCAGAATCTGATGTGCAAGCAACTAATCAGCGCTTACCAGGAAATGACAAAACGGTAATCGGTAGTTTATGAATTATCTTCACATGTAAATCAGCACTCATTTTATGGTATCCTCATCTAATTCAAATGCTTCCCCGACAGGAATCCCCCTGTCGAATGATAGCTAAAGTTAACAGGGAGGTTAACATGGGTAAATTAGGTAGTTTTCTTCTTGGTGGTATAGTCGGAGCCGGTCTGGCCTTGCTGTTTGCTCCTCGCTCAGGCGAAGAAACACGTGCTTTAGTTGCTGATAAAGCCGATGAGTACTGGGGCAAAGGACAAGACATTTATGGTCAGGGCAAGGCACGTATTGCTGAGGTTCAACCGGTCATTGCTCAAAAAGGCGATGAGCTGCGTGAGAAGATCGACAACGCACGCACTTTGATCGCTGATCAGGTTGCAAAAAATGCCGCAAGTGCTCGAGAAGTGATTAGCGAAAAAGTACCTGCTGCGTCAGAAAAAATCAATCAAGCTGCTGATGTTGTGCGCGGACATATCGATAATGCTGCGGCAAAAGTAAAAGAGATCGCAACATCTCGCGGTGGCGCCAAAGAAGATGAGGTCGCTGCCACTGCTGGTGCGACTGCTGATGCTGCCGCAGCGCAACCGGCTGTTGTAGTTGATAAGGTAGCGGATGCCGTGGAGGGTGTAGTAGGCTCACAAAAAGCTTAGAGAGGCTGATAAAAATAGCTACACGTAATACTGACGAGTTCAGCGGACTGCGCGTTATTGGCGGTAAAAGCGGACGAAAACGTATAGGCAAAGTTTTAAGAGCAGTTTTTAGCCCTGGTGACTATCGTTACCAGGGCTTGATAATAGGTCGTCCTGACTTTCTATTTATGTTCAAGCGCAAAGATCGGTTTTTAGCATTTGATGCCTATAAGATTGAAGACGGCAGAGTTGTTGCCACCATAGATCGTGATTCCTGGGATGGTTTAGCTTGTAAACGCATAGGCATAAACTGGGATGAGTGCTTGATACTTGAGGGAATGGTCGTGGTAACAAGATCCGGCAAAAAGCTGGGAACGGTCAATTCGATAGATTTTGACAAAAGCACACGCAAAGCTTCGGAGCTAAAGGTGACCGAAGGAGCAACATCTAAGGCGATAATCGGTTCAACGAATATTCCTCTAGATTTGATAGTTGGTTATAAAGATGGTGCATTAGTTGCCGAGCCGCCGGCAGCCAAGATAAAGGCTGAAGGTGGGTTAGCTGCAAAGGCCGGAGAACAGACGGCGATCGCAACACATGCCATCAAGGAAAAGACTAAGGACGTGCGTGCGGCGGCAGGCAACCTCGGCAAAAAAGCGAGCCAAAGTGCCGGCAAGGCAGTGGATAGCGGCTCAAAGGCGCTTGGAAAACAGCTAGGCAAAACCAAAGGCATGTTCAAAGCCTTTAAGGATGAGTATAAAAAAGGATCGTCCGGTAAGTAGTGTCTCTAGTCTAGGAGTCGTCTTCTGCGTCCTCGTCTGCGCTATCTTCATCATCTACCCTGTTGCCACGTCTATTGGTGTCGGGGAAAAGGCTGCGAGTTCTTATTTCATAAATTACCGCAACTAATACAAAAAGTAAGAAAAGACTGCCGAGCACAGTCGCAAGACCAAGTTGTGTTGTTGAAAGCCAATCTATTATCTCTAACATATTCACTCCTTTTTTTATACATTATACTATTCAAGACAGTTAGGAAGTGCCAATTAATTGCTCGTATGTCAGATAATATTTCAAAAATGTGGTGCTTCCCCCATTAAGGAGACCTAAATGCTGGATGCTAAACTAGTACGTGAAAAAACTGAAGAAGTAGACGCGGCTATGGCCAATCGTAATTCGTCTTGGGATCGCGATGGGTTGCTTGCTATTGAATCTAAGCGACGTGCGATCATAACCCAGCTGGAGACGCTGCAAGCCGAGCGCAATACAGCATCAAAAGAGATTGGCACTTTGATGCGCGAGGCAAGCGACAAAGACGCTGCCGCTGCGAGCGTAGACGCTATTAAAGCCAAGGTTCGTGACATAAATGTGCAGATAGAGGGGTTGGAGCAAGACAAATTAAGTGCTGAGCAAGCTTTTAATGAGCTGATGTTGGCGTTGCCTAATATTCCCAGCGACGGTACGCCTGTTGGCAAGGATGAAGACGACAACGTTGAAATACGTCGTTGGGGAACTCCACGCGATTTTGACTTTGAGGCGCAGGCGCATTGGGATATCGGGCCGTCATTGGGGATCATCGATTTTGAGCGTGCGGTTAAGTTGGCTAAGTCGCGCTTTATTTTGCTTGGTGGACTGGGGGCTCGCCTGGAGCGCGCGATCATCAACTTTATGGCGGACACGCATAGCGACCGTGGTTACAAAGAGTGGTGGTGTCCGGTGATTGGCAACGCTGACACTTTGAGAGGCACGGGGCAGCTGCCCAAGTTTGAAGACGATCAGTTTAAAACAACGGATGGGTATTATCTTATCCCCACCGCCGAGACCATGCTCACAAATATTCATCGCGATGAAGTTATCGACGTAACCGATCTACCGTTGCATTACTGCGCTTATACGCCATGTTTTCGCCGTGAGGCCGGAAGCGCCGGACGCGATACGCGTGGGCTTATTCGCGTACACCAGTTTGATAAGGTGGAGATGGTAAAATATGCAACCCCTGAGACTTCTTACGATGAGTTGGAATCGATGGTGGTCGATGCGGAGAACATCTTGCAGTTATTGGGCTTGCCGTATCGTGTTATCGAGCTTTGCACCGGCGACCTTGGTTTTTCGGCAGCAAAGACCTACGATTTGGAAGTTTGGCTGCCGTCCTATAATGGCTACAAAGAGATTTCGTCTTGCTCAAACTGCACCGATTTTCAGGCGCGTAGAGCAAACATCAAATATAAAGATGCCGAACAGTTTAAAGGTTCCAAGCTGGTACATACATTAAATGGCTCCGGACTTGCTGTGGGTCGTACAATGGCTGCGATACTTGAAAACTACCAGCAAGCCGACGGCAGCGTAGTGGTGCCCGAGGTCTTAGTGCCTTACATGGGTGGCGTTAAGCTCATCACAAAGGATTAATCTATTTTGTTAGCTATTTGGAAAGGCAAGTAAGTTGCAGATCACACCGCAGGAGGTTTCCCAGACACTGGCTATGGTGTCCAAACAAAACCTTGACATTCGTACAATTACCTTAGGGCTTTCGATCCGCGATTGTGGGCATGAAGACGTGGACGTTTGTGCACGTAAGGTCTATGATCGTCTGACGAAGGCGGCTGAAAATCTAGTGCCCACTGCCGATCAATTAGCGCGCGAATACGGTATTCCAATTGCCAATAAGCGTATCTCGGTAACCCCGGTGGCCGAAGTGTGCGCAGCTGTAAAAACTGCCGATCTGTCGCCGGTGGCGGTTGCGTTAGACAGGGCTGCTGCTGAGGTTGGTGTGGACTTTGTCGGTGGCTTTTCTGCTCTGGTACAAAAAGGCTGTTCTAAGACCGACCACAAACTCATGGACTCGATCCCACGAGCACTCGCAGATACGCAACGTGTTTGCTCCAGTGTAAATGTGGCTTCTACGCGCGCCGGCATCAATATGGATGCCGTGCTTAAGATGTCGCGCATAATTCGAGAAGCTGCAGAACTTACGGCTGATCGTGACTCGATAGCCTGCGCCAAGCTGGTAGTTTTTGCAAATGCAGTGGAGGATAATCCCTTTATGGCCGGCGCTTTTCATGGTAGCGGCGAGGCAGAAGCGGTAGTAAACGTTGGCGTTTCCGGTCCCGGCGTTATGCAAGCCGTTTTGGCCGATCTACCTAAAGACGCCGATCTTACAACCGTAGCTGAAGCCATCAAGGCCACTGCTTTTAGGATAACGCGTGCCGGCGAGTTGATTGCTCGCGAGGCCTCACGTCGTCTTGGCGTGCAAATGGGCATACTCGACCTATCACTTGCACCAACTCCGGCAGAAGGCGATTCAGTTGCGCAGATACTTGAAGCCATCGGTGTTGGAGTATGCGGAGGACCGGGAACAACAGCCGCTTTAGCGCTGCTCAACGATGCAGTCAAAAAAGGCGGCGTAATGGCATCGTCCTCTGTTGGTGGCTTGTCGGGCGCTTTTATCCCAGTGAGTGAAGATGCCGGCATGATTGCTGCCGTCAATCAGGGTGCATTGAGTTTGGAGAAGCTGGAGGCTATGACCTGCGTATGCTCCGTTGGTCTGGATATGATAGCCGTGCCGGGCGACACCACCATTGAGACAATCGCCGGTGTAATTGCAGACGAAATGGCGATAGGCGTCATCAACAACAAGACCACAGCCGTGCGACTAATCCCGGCAATAGGCAAAAGCGTAGGTGACAGTTTGGAGTTTGGCGGACTACTGGGAACTGCCCCAATAATGCCTGTAAACGGCTTTGCCGGAACAGTATTCGCCCACAGAGGCGGCCGTTTCCCGGCACCACTCAACAGTCTGAAGAACTAAACCGACGCTTCCTGCTAAATTAGTGTTTAACGGCGCGTTGTTTCATGTCATTCCCGCACACACTGTCACTATCACTATCTTTTGTCATTCCCGCGAAGGCGGGAATCCATTGTTGCGGCTATTGCGAGGTGGATTCCCGCCTTCGCGGGAATGACAGGGAGTTATGAGCGAATATCGATGTGATGCGGAATGACACAACTGCCATAAACACTAATTTAGGCATCAGCTAATTGATGAAATAAGAATAACATGATACTCTATAAAATTAGATAGAAATCTAATAGCTAAGGGAGTTGTCATGTTGCGCTTGTTTAAAAACCACAAACCGCTTTTTGCATTCACCATGTTTTTGGGTCTTATTGGCTCTGCTTTATCAATTGCCGCAGCTTTCATTTTGGAGCGGATACTCAACTCGGTAGTGGATGGGAATTGGGAAGTATTTACCACCATGATATGGGTTGTGGTGGGTTACGTCCTAATAACCTTTGTGGTGGTTGCCGCCAGCGCTACAGCAGAAAAGAAGCTCATTGTAAGTGCCATCCAAGATCTGAGGGCAAACATCCACAAGGGCATAATGTCGCGTGATGTTGAACAGTATCGAAAAACTAACTCCGCAGATTATCTATCCGCGCTCACAAACGACATCAAGATCATCGAAGAGAACATCCTGATACCACTGCTCAATACCATTCAATATGCCATCGTGTTTGTTTTAGCGGCTGTGGCGCTTTTTGTTTACAGTCCGATAATTGGCGGCATTATGCTGGTATTTTTAGTACTTATGTATTTAATTCCGGCAAGTTTAGGGGCACCTATTGGCAAACGTCAAGAGGCTTACTCTGCCGGACTATCGCTGTTTACGTTAAAGCTAAAAGATCAGTTCATGGGTTATGAGGTCATCAGATCTTTTCGTTTATCAGATCAGGTAAAGCAGACCTTTTTTGCGCAAAACAAAACATTGGCAGAAAGTAAGTATGGTGTCGACAAGCTGCTGGCTTTGAGTGAGGGAATAGGTCAGGTAATTGGCGCCGGTTCTCAGCTGGCAACAATGCTTATTGCCGGTTACCTGGTTTTGAATGGGCAGATGACTGCCGGTGCACTGCTGGCAATTTTGCAGCTTTCCGGCGCTTTTGTGGCACCGGTTGGTGTAATCATGCAAAGCATTCCTATGATACAAGGTGCAAAACCGGTTATGGATAGACTAAATGAATTGAGCTCATCAATACCATCAGAGTTTAATGGAACAATAGAGCCGCAATTTGAAAACAAAATAAGCTTCGATGGGGTTAGCTTTGGCTACCACGATGATCATCTGGTGCTTGATCGGCTGAGTGTGGGTTTCGAGCGAGGCAAAAAGTACGTTATCGCCGGAGCAAGCGGTTGCGGAAAAAGTACAATCATCAGGCTTCTTGGCGCTGAGTACAGTAACTACAGCGGAACAATTTGTGTAGACGGTGATGAGCTGCACAATCTCGATATAGATAAGTTGCTCACTAAGATTGCTACCATCCATCAGGGTATATACATGTTTGACGAGAGTATTAAAAGCAACATCGATCTGCATCGCAATTATTCAGAAGCTGAGTGGAATAGAGCATTGAAGCTTAGCGGCGTTGATAGGTTTTTAGATCAGACCGAAGACGGCATCAATTCGCTGGTAGGCGAGGGGGGAGCTAACCTATCCGGTGGGCAGCGTCAACGTATTGCCGTAGCTAGGGCTCTTATCGAGAGAAAACCGATACTCATCCTTGATGAGGGAACCAGCGCTGTGGATGTCCAGACTGCTTACGACATTGAAAACGCCCTGCTGGATATCGAAGACTTGACCATTATCACCATAACCCACAACTTTAGACCGGAGCTGCTACGTCGCTACGATGCCATTTTGTTTATGGAGCAAGGACGTGTTGTTGAGGCGGGGTCATACGATAAGCTAATCGATAGCGGAGGACACTTTGTTAAGTTCCAGCAAATTAAAGCTGATGTAGCTGAGAATTGACAAATATTTTCAACGTCTAAGTTGCACTACCTATTAATGCTGTGATTCAATTGGTGTTTACCATGCATGACTAGTGAGGATGTCACCATGAAATACCAATTGGATCCACATTTTGAAACGCTCATTTTGGTGCTTTCGTCGGAGTGGACCAAAGAAACAAAAAAAGAGATCATCAAAGCCTTTGATGAAATAGGCATAAACGGTGTGGCGTTCTACAAACTGCATCTTCCTGTTGTTGAGCGGTATTACGCAGCCTTTCAAAGCAAGTACGATGATGTCAAGGGTGCGATGGATTTTAGCGATATAAGCGATGAGGCTTTTCTAACACTGATCAACGTTTTTACCGATCACCCTCAATGGCTCAAAAGCATCAAAGGCCTATCCGACCTTAAGGCTTTAAAGGCGATCCGCAAATCGATCTTAGAGTTTTTTGAAGAAGAAGCCGAGGATACAGGACAAGACATCGTAGCTCTACTTGAGACGAGTGAGTTTTCTGATAAAGCAAAATGGCAAATAGTGGCACTATTGCAGCAGCCCAAACAACGCTTGACACATATCGCTGAGGCTGTGCAAAAAAACCTTGCCGCATTCAAGTACGCTCACTTAGAACTTGAACTTGAGATAAATGCACTGATCAAAGAGATGGAAGCTAGGTTAGAGAACGATAGTCCTGAAAGCTTGCTTCGACTGCCGGACAAATTTAGCCCAAGTGCAAAGATTATACCTACTCTAGCCATGCCATGTGCGATTGCAGTTGCTGATGATATTTGTCTTTGTGGATTATTGATACCTAAGATATTTACAGCTGATAGCAATGAACTTACAAAATCGGAGGCGATCTTTGCCGCAAAAGCTCTTGCGGATTCCAGTAAGCTAGAAATCCTGCTGGCTCTAAAAGACAAGAGCCTATACAATCTAGAGATCGCCCAGCTGCTAAACATCACCCCAGCAACAACCTCGCACCACATGGGCATGTTGCTGGGCGCAAGGTTCGTAGACGCAACAAAAAAAGACGGTAAGATGTACTACAGTCTGGCTCCGGATGGGCTAAAGCGTTTTGCAGATTGGATAACCGGTAATTTTAAAACGTAGGGTGTGAAGATCGTCTAAAATGACTACGCATGTTGCTGCCATACTAGCTGCTTTTTTGCTAACTCGGCAACATCTTTCTTCTCGTTTGTGATTTCCGGCTGTGTTTTTGAACTTATGGTCTCAGCCTGTTTATTGTTGCAGGCGGTCAAGATAAAGCAATGAGCAAGTGTTGTTGCAAAGGCTATTATTTTAACCGGGGCATTACCGCTTCTTATGGTTTTAATCATGTTCTTTCTCCATACAGTGCCTGAAAGTCTCGTTCTGTCACCCTCGCAATCCATTCTGCCACCCCTTCAACCCCCGCAATCCCCTCTGTCATTCCCGCAAAGGCGGGAATCTAGTTTTACGTAAGCAATAACGGCTCATTATGGATTCCCGCTTTAGCGGGAATGACAATCTGGCGTGTGTGCATAGACTTATGACAGTCTAGTCACTTCGTGTCTGCAGTTACATGGCTTAATTCTCCACCGACATATCTGTGCCAATGTCGCTAAGATGCCATGGTATTTTGTAGCTCTTCAAGTGTTGAGTCTTGCTTGAAGAATCTGTGATCTTAAGATAGTAGTTACAAGAGCCAACCTTCTTGTTGTACAGTGTGAAGATGAGCGATATGGGCACGGTTTCTCCTGCTTTAACAGTGCGCTTAAAGACCTTAGACATTTTTTTGTTACTGCCGCTACGCAAATCGTGCTCTATGGTATATGTTCCGGCTTTGCTAAATTTTAAGGTGGTCTCAACAAAGGCAAGACGTTTCGACGAATCGCCCCAGTCTGTAGCCTTTCTGTACGTTGAACCTTTAGCTATCGTGACATTGGGCGGCACTTGTTTTTTTGCCCATTTGGCGTACAGTGTCATGTTGACATATACCAGCTTGCCCTCTGCAGATATGGAGTCGGCGCTATTGAGATACCATCCGGCAAATACAAATTTTTTTTAGTGGGTTTCTTTGACGGGAGTGGGATTGCTGAATCGTACTTACCTTTGAGGGAAGATATCTTACTGCCGCCTTTGGAGTTAAAGGTTATTGTGTAGGAGTTTGCTAGCGCTGTGAGTGGAAGGACGGTAAACATGAGACATATCGTCAATAAAAAGAAAAGCACTCTGTCTGTTAGTTTTGCCTTTATGAGCACACAATCCCTTCGGTATTTTTTCACGCGCAACCTATACTAAGCGGTTTACATATGCAAAACACGAAGGTGTCAAAATTAATGCTTCAGCTGTTATTCCTGCTCAAATACGTATCCTTCAAAGCGTTGTGTAGCGATCGTGTAACCTGAGCCATTTAACTTCTTGCGTATCCGCAAAATTGCACTCTTAAAGCCTGCCTATCATTTATGAGCGGAGCTTTCCATACTTTTTCATAACTACTCCCATATCATCTAATACCTCCATGACGGTTTGCACATTAACCGAGATTACTGTCAGCGGTGTGCGCATCTCATGCGATGCATTTGAGAGGAACTCAGATTTTCTTTGACTGATCTCAGCGAGCACAGCATTTTGCTCGTCAAGTTTTTTCTGCTGCTGATTGTATAGGCGAAAGTGAATAAATAAGCATATTCCCAAGACGATACTGACTGTAACTATACCTATAATAGTGTCAATCAAAACTTCCTGTTCTTGTTCAAATGAGATCACCCACTCAGGATTATGATAGGCGACAATGCAGAGAGATGCATATAGTAAAATTTCTATAGTTGAAAGAATTATTGCTCTTTTACCCTCAAGCATAAAGATAGTAAACACAACAGCAAACACAAAAAACGATGGCATACCATCATGATATCCACCTGATGTAAAAAATAGAATGGGGAAGATGCCTATAAAAATGAAGACAATCGTGAGGAAGTAACAAAGCTGATAGCGCCCGGTTCGCACAGAAAACATCAAGATGGTAAAAGACAGGGCAGCGGCGAGAAAGTTCATGGCGATGTTAAACAAATCGGCATTATTTAGCACAGCCACTATACCGGTGCTAAAACTGATCAGTGTTCCGCCTATGGCAAGTACGTGAAACAGCCTAACACGAAAATCTAGCTGCTCAGAAAAGAACAAGTTAATTAACTGACGCATCGGTGAAGTACGTTTTTCGCCCACGTTAGACATAACGCCAGACTTCCTTTTGTGGGGTAACGCTAGGTTGTTCGCCACGTCCGCCTTGTTCTTCAGACGATTTCTGCGACGTAGTCTCTTGAGGCGCAGGTGTTTCTGTCGGTGCCGAAGTGTCTTTGAGATCAGATATTCTTTGCTGTGCTGATGAAGTTTGTGCACTCTTATTGTCTTGATTGTTGCAACCACCAAGCGTAACCATCAGAATTGTGACCATGATGACAAGTACTGCTCTGTTCATGCTGACCTCCCTATACACGCACCATACAGAGGACTTTGATGCGTTATGTTATGCAAAAAATACCCCACTTTTCTCACCAATACTAAGCTAATTGCATATACAATGAGCGAAAGTGTCAGGATTAACACCTTTACTACGTGGCGCGTAGTTGCGCTTCTCTTGGCGGTGGCTCCTGCAGACAAAATAATATCGATAAATAGTGTCCATACTTTGGGAGGTCAAATTATGATTATTGATTTTAGCCAAATAGAAGAAGCTGTATTGAAGAATTTTCGCGGTGGAGAAAAAGATACTAACTCAAAAGCATTTACTGACGATTTAAATAACCGAATTATGTACAATCGCTTGGAGTCCGGAGCCTCAATCGGATTTCATAAACATGAAAATGACAGCGAAATTGTCTACATCGTAAAGGGATGCGGAAAAGCAATCTATGATGATGAGCATAAAGATATTCAGGCAGGAGTTTGCCACTACTGCCCAAAAGGACACTCTCACAGTCTGATAAACAACAGCAACCAAGACCTAGAGTTTTTTGCCGTCATAGTGCAGCAATAGCATTCGAGGGTAAAACCTATTCAGAAAATGAAGAAAACCCCTGCTCAGAAAGGTTTTTCGGACACCGTGTGGTTGTGGTTGCCTTATAGGATCTCCAGGGTTTCTCTGAGCGTTCAGATTGGCTTGAAAAGCATGACTCGACTGAGGTAAGCGCACTTAAGTGCGTGTCCGAAGGCGAGGAATGCTTTGAATGCCAAGATGAACGCTCAGAGGAAGCCTGGTAGTAATGGTCTTATAGGATTTCTACAAAACAGCAGTTCAAGACAACCTCGCACTGACACCGCGTGGTGTTTGCACAAAAAAGAAAGCGACTTGCAATCAGTCTTCGGCGCTGCCCAGGTGATCATTTGCACCCTCTTCATCAATTTCATCCATGTCTATTCGACTCATGATGTCTTCGGCTGTTGGCAAAAGGCTCTCATATTCTTTGGGTAAGGTATTGAGCAGCTTGTACTCGCTAACGCCGATAGGCTTATCAATATCTTTGAGTGCGTATTCTGCAATTAAGCCTCTCTTGTCGCGGCAGAGCAAGATGCCGATAGTGGGATTATCGCGCTCGCCTTTAAGCAGGTCATCTACAGCAGAAACATAGAAGTTCAGCTTACCTGCATACTCTGGTTTGAATTCACCGGCTTTCAGCTCAATAACCACAAAACACCTGAGTTTTAGATGCCAAAACAACAAGTCGATGTAGAAGTCTTCGCCTTCCACCACTAACTGGTATTGGTTGCCTACATAGGCAAACCCCGTACCGAGTTCCAAGAGTAGCTTGGTAATGTTTGAAACCAGCTGAGACTCGATTTCTCTTTCACGCATCTTTGCTTTGCTTTCGATAAAGTCGAAGAGGTAGGGGTCTTTGAGGGTCTGTATCGCCAGATCACTTTGGGGGTCGGGCAAACGACTGCCATAGTTTGTAGTCTTATCGGACAGGGCTTGTCTTCCATATAAGTCCGATTCAATCTGAAGCACGAGGATATCCCGTGACCAACCGTTTTCAAGAGTCTGCTTTGCATACCATTCGCGTTGCTCGGGGTCTTTCACCTTTTCCATCAAAGCGATGTTGTGACGCCACGGTAATTGTGCAACGCTGCGTTGCACAATTGTGATGTCGGGGTAGGTACGGGCGAACTTTGCCATGTATTTGAGATTGCGAACCGAATATCCCGATGTTTCGGGAAATTCCTGTTTGATGTCAAATGACAGATTGTCGATGAACTTACTGCCCCATTCAGAGTGCTCGTTGATGATCTTTCCGATGTTCCAGTAAAGATTCGATAGTTCGCCGTAGGCCTGCGATACAGCGCGCTGCCTTGCTGCGCGAATGTGCAGCTTTATGTCTTTTGCAACCTGAAGGTACTCGTTGTTGTTCAACAGCACGAAAGACCTCTTTTCCTGGCCACCAACAATTCGGGTGATTCCGTCTCCGGGTGGCTGTGCCTCAATTTTACCCCATCACCTTACTGCATATAACCGCATCTTAGATAAGCGTTAGAAACGCTAGCATCCGAAACTATGTTATAGGAGGTTCCCATGTCGTAACCATGCCATCGTTCTTCACTTCGACAACCTATCAACTTTGCACGAAAGGAGCACTATGAGCACCAAAACTCTGAAACCAAAACTGGCATCGGTAGACGAACTCCTATTTACCACCCAGAAAGAGCGCGACGATGCAAAGCG
>QMCD01001558.1_pt1 | contig 15584 bp, 11 predicted proteins | sample 1821841 | NCBI WGS metagenome assembly QMCD01 (sample SAMN01991225, study PRJNA193472) | Termite gut metagenome, whole genome shotgun sequencing project. | isolation source: worker | host: Macrotermes natalensis | reverse complement strand
AAGCGTGTCCAGCAGCTCTTCCAAGCGTGCCGGGGAAACGTTTTTACTTTTGTCGATCAGGGAAGGGAGCACGATGTTTTCCTCGGCGGTCAGCGTTGGAATCAGGTTGAATGCCTGGAAAACGACCCCGATGTTCCGGCATCGAAATTTCGTCCGGGCGGCGTCGTTCATTGCGGCGAGATCGACCCCGTCGATTCGAACCGAGCCCGACGTCGGATCGGTCAGTCCGGCCATGAGGTGCAACAAGGTGCTTTTCCCGGAGCCGGAGGCGCCCATGACGGTCAGGAATTCCCCGTTTTTCACCGTGAGCGAAACGTCGTTCAGGGCGTGGACGTCCTCCCGGCCCGTTTTGTACGTTTTCGTCAAATGCGCTACTGCGACCGGGTATTCGACCGCCGGTCCCGACGTCGTTCGTGTCATGGAATTATACTGGAAACGCGATGAAAACGGACATTTTTGGATTGTCATGCCGTTTGCGGTATAAAAGCCGGGAGCGCAACAACGTGAAGCGACCGGGATTTACCGTAGTCTCCCGTCACTGCGCTGCGGGCTTGCATTAAACGGTTCCGGTCGTGTCCGGAATTACGGCAGCGTCGCCGTTTCACCGTCGTCGCGGCAGGCGTATCGTAAACGGACGGTCCCGTCGGCCGTTTCGTTGACAAACCGCACGGAACCGTCGCAAAGTCCGACCACCAATCCGCCGGGATGCTGCGAACCGTAAGCGCCGCACGCCGATTGTTTGTCGACGGGGACGTCTTCCGCGGGGGTGAACGAACGGACGCGATAGGTAAGGGTTCTGTCGTCGCGCCATTTTTTGTAATAATTGAACGGCACTTGTTCGGCGTGGGCTTTCGCGGAATTCGTCGTCGGTCCCGTCGACCTGTTCCAACCGCTGTAACCGTAACCTTCCCAGGCGATTTCCCCCCAAGCGAAGGTGTTGGACGTTCCGTCGCCGATCGCCCCGAACGTAATCGCGCTGTCCCGATACATGACGCCGTTCGTCGCATCGGGGCCGCCGCCGCCGCCCGGGGAAACGGCACCCTGTCGATACGTAAAGACCGTCGCCGTTTTGCCAGTCATGGTGTGCCCACCCGAATTCCCATACACGCCTACATCCGCGTCCGCTTCCAAACCGCCGCTGTTGCCGAAGTAATGGCAGTAATACCCGTAGCTGGTGGTGCTGACGGCCGGGTCGGTCATCAACGGCCCGGCGTAGGACGGGCAAAGAAACCCGGGAACCTTGTTGAGCGCCGCATCGCCCGTTACCGTGTGACCGCCGCGGGTTACGGTCATCGGTTCGCCCGACGCGGCCCCGTTGACCGCGGCGTTGACGGCGTCGTTTATCCTTGACGTGATTTCGTCGGAAAGTCCCGTCTGTTCCATGAACGGAAAAATCTTCGCCCAACACGTCAGCCCGTCCGTATAGGTGTCATAAACCTTGCCGTTGTACGTAATCGGCGAAGACAGGCGGTGCGTTTGCGAATCGGCGGGAAAACTCCCGTAGACGTCGTGGTGGCCGTGCAGCGCCAACGACATCTGTTTGACGTTGTTATGGCACTGCATCCGCCGGGCCGCCTCGCGGGCCATTTGAACAGCGGGAAGAAGCAAGGCGATCAAGACGCCGATGATCGCGATGACGACCAGCAGTTCGACGAGCGTGAACGCCTTCGAGGGTGAGGAATGTCTTATGAATATCCGCATTTGTTTTTCACCATTGTACTTATTTCAATCCATGTGATTATATTTGCCGTGACGCCGGATGTCAACGATTATTATTCGACTACACGAGAAACGACATGCTGGGGCATTTGGGTAGAATTTTCTGATTATTCCGATTATACGGGTTGACGGAAAAATATCGATATTGCCGGTTTTGCTTGCACGATAACCTGTTTATACCGTAAACGGCATGAAACTACGGCATGTTTTTTCCCGCGCACAATCGCCCGCCGCTCGAACGATCCGTGTAAGTAATTACATTAGCAAAAGTTAGAGGCGAGTGAGCGCGGCAGGCAGCCTTGACCGAATGTCCGTTTTCCTCGCGTTTCCAGCATATACCAAAGCCGGTTGAGTCGTGGGTAAACACGGCCCGCCCGACCGCCCGTTTACCCTCCGGGCGTTGTCGTTTTTCGAGGGCAGGCTTCCGAATCGTCGGCTTCGGGAAATTTTCAACAGCTTCCAGTATAACAAAGCACTACCATGATGAACGCCGAAAAGAGTCCCTTTTGGAAAACAGTGGTCATTTTAAGCTGCGCCGTATTCCTCGCGTCACCGGCGGCTTTCGGAGGAAATGCCGAACCACGCGACGTACCGGCCTGTGATCGGGCCATTCCCGATCCCTGTGACACGGTCGAAGCCTGTGAGCAAGCCCATAACAAGCCCTGTGCCAAAGCCTGTGCCACAGCCTGCGACGGGGCCGGCGACGGGGACTGCCACAAAGCCCGCGATACCGCGCCGTGTAATCCTTGCGATCCTTGTTCGCCCCGCGACGGCAACGGTTGGTTTTCGGTCGAGAAAAACGAAGAACTCGGCTACAATCTCCTTTTCGGCAAACGGCGGAAATCGGCGACGATTCATGTCGGCGGTTGGGTCGAATCGGGCATTTTCGCGAATGCGCACGGGACCGGCGACAACGGGGCGATGCACACTGAAAGCAACCGGCGAACCGATTACCAGATGAACCAGGTGTATTTGTTCGCCGAGAAATTGACGGACACCTCGAAAAAACGAATCGACTGGGGATTCCGCATGGACATGATGTACGGAACCGACGGTCCCGGAGCCCAGAGTTACGGGGATGAATCGTTCGATTTCGGCTGGGGGGACAACGAACACGGGTACGGCCTGTCCCTGTACCAGCTCTACGGGACGGTCTCCACGGAGAACATCAGCCTGCGATACGGCAAGTTCATCACCCCGCTCGGCTGGGAAACGGTCGCCGCTTATTCGAATTTTTTCTACAGCCATTCCTACTGTTATTGGATCGAGCCGTCCACCCATGTCGGTGCGCTGGCGGATTTTACGCTGAGTAGCAAACTGACGCTCAGCGCCGGATGGACCGGAGGGCATGAAAACGGGTTCCAAAACCGGTACGGCGATTCCGCCGTTTTGGCCGGTTTGACGTATAAACCGACCGACAAGGCGACCGTCTACTACTGGATGAATAGAGGGGAAACCCGGAATGGGGAACGTTTCGGCGACGATTGGCGATTCGGGGACGTTTCGCTCGCGCGACAGGATTATTTCATCCAGTCGCTTTGCTTCGAATGGAAGCCGACCGACAGATTCACTTATGTCCTCCAGTACAATTTGAACAATGCGAGCGACATCGACGCTTCGAGCCGCGAAAGTACCGCCCGATACAGTGCTTACGGAATCAATAACCACTTTCTTTACAAGCTGAACAACCGTTGGAGCGTCGGATTGCGGGCGGAATGGTTGCGCGACAACGGCGGTTTCATCGAGGAAGACAGGGTTTCGGGCGATTATTACGAGATCACGCTCGGTCTTAACTGGAATCCTTGCAGGCATTTGAGCGTTCGGCCCGAAATCCGGTTCGACTGGGTTGAAGGAGACGCCTCTCCCTTTGACGAGAAAACCCAAAAAGACCAGGTTTCCGGCGGATTCGGATTCCTCTATGTCTTCTGAAATGCTGTCTTCCGGAATGATCCGACCGCCATTTTTCCGGCGGAAAATGTCGATTGCGACGGCGAAAGCCGGGGGGTTCTCCGGCTTCGGTTCCTTGCCCGTTGTAGCACCTCTTTGTTCCACAATCGTCCTCCTTGTTCCACAACCGTCGTTCCGTCCGTTAAGCGATTTCTCTCCAACGGCATCGGCTTATCCGCTTCAATCGATACCGTCGCCCTCTTTTATCCGGAATCGCGTGTCCCCCCGGCTATTTTCGTTGACAATTCAGCCGACAAATACCATGATTGGGTAACGTCGCGGGTCGCCGTTCCCTCGCAAACGAAGCGAAGGTTCGACCCGGCTTGTCTATTTGATGTAGGGGTAAGGCAATGTTGGTTTTATCGCGAAAAAAGAACGAGAGTATCGTCATCAACGAGAATATCACGATCATGGTTGTCGAAGTACGAGGCGACAAAGTCCGGCTCGGTATCGAAGCGCCCAGGGATGTTCCCGTACACCGCAGGGAGATTTTTGAAGCGATACTTGCGTCACGGCAGGCGGATTCGAAACAGGGAATCGATTGCCTCGGCGGAAATCCAACCGAAGGCGGTAGTTTGGTTCAGCCGATGGAATCGTTGCCGTATTAGGGCGTGTTTCCTAACCGTCTCCCGCGCAATATGCGTCTCCCCCGCGCAGGCGGGAGGCTAGGCGGATTGTTTAATTAACTCTTTGTGTTCACACAAGTTGCGTTTTGCTTCAAAGATCAAGGAAGGCGTTCGTCTAGGCCCCCGCCTGCGCGGGGGAGACGAAAAAAGGATTGTGAACAATTCTACCATTTCCGTGGGCGATGGCCTCGCGGGAAAACTTCTTGACTTCTTATCAATGGCTTAATGTTGGCTAAACATTTGCCGACTATACTGGACGCCATTGCTGATCCGTGAATCAATGCCGATCCGTCGGTGCTCGGCGAGCGGACGCCTGCCTTTCAAAACCGGAACTTGTTGGCGGCCTGCGGTACCCGGTACTATTCACGGATATGGTGTTTACACCCGACCGGTTTTGGTGTAGAACTACGGCAAGTCGGTGATATTTCCGACCTGAAAACCGATCATTACCGTATCAGGAGAAAAAAATCGTGAAAAAAACAAAAATATCAGGATGGGCGAGAGGGACGGCGCGTAATGCGTTCACGCTCGTTGAGCTGCTCGTGGTCATTGCGATCATCGGCACCTTGGTCGCCCTGTTGCTCCCGGCGGTTCAGGCCGCCCGGGAAGCGGCGCGAAGAATGCAATGCGCGAGCGCCTTGAAGCAAGTGGGAATCGGCATCCACCAGTTCCACGACGCCAAGAACGGTATCGTGCCTGCGACCTTGGGAAGATACCGCGTGTCCGGTATGGTCTTGCTCTTTCCCTACATGGAACAGACGGCGATGTACGATGTGATGAACACGCGGTCCCAGGGATTCGCGGATGAAATGACGGAAAAATTTTGGGGATACGTGGCCTCTCATCCGACGGAAAGGAAAATGACCGAGCAGGATCGCGAGGCGCTGTCCACCATTCCCATTTATCGTTGTCCGTCTCGTCGGGCGCCCGGGGCGCCGGACAGTATCGAATACACGACGGATGCCGCCTCATGGCAGGAGCAGTCCCGCAACGGACCGCGGGGCGACTTCGCTCCCGTGATGTACATGGACTGGACCATCACCAATGCGGGGTCCAAAAGGCAATGGCAACAGGCCATGCACACGAACATCCGGGACACGGGCAACAACGCCTTGGGGATTGCGGAAATGCGCGGGGTGATGCGGCCCGGATACACGACGACCAACTCGGAGGCCAACTGGGCACCGCGCGACACCTTTTCGCGTGTGGAGGACGGTACCAGCAACACGATCATCTTCGGCGAAAAGCATATTGCGCAGGACAACTTTCAGAAATGCGCCAATAAATTCGCCGCCCCGGAAAGCTCGGAACCGTACGGCTATTACCAGGATTGCGCGTACACGCACGGTGCCGCCGGGGAATACGGCGACGGTTTTGTCGGGCGCAGCTTCGCGCAGGGAAACGATATTTATGCGATCGCGCGAGGCCCGAACGACAGAAAAGGCCGGAAAGACAAGAATGACGAGGCGATCCCCGGTCGGGCCGGTTTTGGCAGTTGGCATCCCGGTATTTGCCAATTTCTCTTTGTCGACGGCTCGGTTTCCGCGCTGTCGACGACGATTCCCGCGGGCACCCATGACGACAAAAAAGCGCTTCTGCAACTCGCAGACTGCATGGACGGCGGGACGATCTCAGCACTCTAAGAGCGTCCTGGAATACAATAGAGTTGTTCGCTAACCGTCGCCCCCGCCCAACCGTCACCCCCGCGTAGGCGGGGGCTCAGACGAACGAGTATGAATCCGCTTGTCTGGATTCCCGTCTGCGCGAGGGAGACAGGGACCACACTTGGGGTGTCGAAAACTATTTTACTAACTTTATACTACACATGGTATTCCCATGAAACGCCGTCGATTGTTTGCGTTGGCCCTCGTTTTGCTCCTGTTGGTTCCGGCCGGTTGCAGCGGTAAAGTGCACCTTGAAGGAAAGGTTACTTTCACCGACGGTACTCCGCTTGACCTCGGCACCGTTTGCTTCGAGACGGATAATTTTTTGGCACGGGGAACGATTCGGCCCGACGGTACTTATGATGTCGGTTCGCTTTCGGACAACGATGGTCTTCCGCCGGGAACCTACAACGTGTACGTTACCGGTACGGAAAAAGAGGTCGCCCGGGACAAAGACGATTATCCCGTGTTCACACCGACGGTCGACCCAAAGTACGCCGGCGCCAAAACCTCGGGCCTCACGGTGACCGTTCCTGCCGCGACGGGTGCGTTCGATTTCCAAGTCGAGCCCTATGTTCCTCCGAAAAAAACCGCGCGATAAACTCATCGAATTTGACGGTGAACGGCCGGGGCTTCTTCGACGCACCGGCTCGACGAACAACCGACAAAATCGGCTTGCGCGGTCTTTTCTTTTGTTACGGTTCGTACTATACTCTACGCTAGAGCCGTGTTCGCGTTAAGAGTCGGGATAAGCACATCCGAGCCACGACCGGCTTTTCTCCAATTTCCTGTCCGTGTATGGATTCGGTTGATACACCAAGCGACATTCCCGGTTGTCCCGCCCCGCATCTTTCCGGCTACTTCCGGTGGAAGAGTCGGATGGACCGCGTTCTCGCCGTTCCGCTTTTTCTGCTTGCACTTCCGTTTATCGCGGTTGCCGTCGCCGTCGTCCGGTTGACATCGACAGGTCCGGGAATTTACAAACAGATTCGGGTCGGTAAAAACGGCAACGTGTTCGCCATGTACAAAATCCGTACCATGCGTGTCGATGCCGAAGCCGCAACCGGGGCGGTTTGGGCAAGGCCGGGCGACCCGCGAATCACCCGGGTCGGAAAAATTCTCCGTAATTTGCATATCGATGAATTTCCGCAATTCTGGAACGTCATTCGCGGCGACATGTCGCTTGTCGGACCTCGGCCCGAGCGACCGGAAATCGTCAACGTTCTCGATAAAAAAATCGACGGCTATATCCTGCGATTGCAAATCAAGCCGGGCATTACCGGCTTTGCGCAACTGAATCACCATTCGGACCATGATTTGAACGATGTCCGCAAAAAAGTCGTTTATGATCTGGAATATATCCAAAAGGCTTCCCTCTGGTTCGATCTTCGACTCCTGTTCGGTACGGGGTTGAAATCGCTCGCCCTTTTGAATCCGACCACGTTGCAATGGCTCGGCCTCTACAAACGGGTGGAGGATATCCCCTGGGCCGAGCCGCTTCTTGTTTCGCCGGAGAATATTTCGCATGATCCGGCGACGCTTTCTTCCATTCTGACGTGCTGACCGCGCAAATCTGCTGGAAACGCGGTGAAATTGGTTGTTTGGTAAAAGTGGTTGTTTGGTGAAGGCTGCTTGTCGCACTCGCTCGCCGTAAGACATTTGTATACGGCTTGTTGCACGTTTTGTTCGAGCGACGAGCGATTGTTCGCGGGAACAATTCCAGGCCGTTTACGGTATGTACCGGTTAGACGCCGTTCGTGGCCAAACGATTTTGGCAAAATGCGGAAAATTTTCTGATTATTCCGATTGTGCGGACGATAAAGATTCAAACGAAACTCCTTTCTCGAAGATCGTTTGTCGCCGTTATTTGTGCCGCAATTTGCCGCCGCTGTCCGTTTTGTCCGTTAATCGGAGATTGCCCATGTTCCGCAATTCGCTTTACTGCGTCACGTCGCTGATTCTCCTCGCCTCCTCATTCGGATGTCGTATGTGCGGATCGACTTACGATTATTGCGGTCCGACGTTTTCGGGGAACGAGTGCGAAGGCCCGTGCGATCCGATGTTCCGCGCGAATTCCATTCTCTCCAACAGCGCTTTGGCGATGAACCAACCCGTTTTGGAGGGAGACGCGTACGGATACACCGATCAAAAAAGCGGCAACACGCTCATTCCGATCAGGCGAAACACACAGGATTCGCCGACACCGGCAGGCGGTTCGTGGAGACGGATCGCCGTTCCCGACAGCGCCCCCAATGGAATCGACATGGAGCATGACGGCGGGAATGACGGCGAAACCAACACCGGGAACGGTGGGAACGATTTTATGCCGTCCGAACCGGAATCCAACCGCTGGATGGCCCCGCCGCCGGAGACGTTGACGCCGGAGACCTTACCGCCGTTGCCGTTTTCGGTACAACCGTCCCGGCCGATGACGATGCGACAGAGGCCGTACATGATGGACCCGTCGTCCGGCGAGGAACTCGGCCTCACGCTGGAGCGGCTTCAAAACGAAGACCCGTCGATCATGGGCTTCGAAATTGTCGGCGTCGAGGATGTCGCCGAAGACCGCGCCGACGACCGCGCCGATCCGGATGGGCGGTCAAGTCCGTTCCAGACCGCTCCACTGACATCATCACGCTGATATCTCTACGCTGATATCAGCTCGCCGACATTCTCCCGTTGAACGTCGCGATTCATACCGGGCGTTCGTCCTGCACGTTCAACGTCACTTTGCCGGTTTTTCCACGACGATTTCAAGGGGTACACTTTTTCCCGCCTCCACGACGACGCTCAAGCCGGAGGTGTCGCGGTTTTCAAATTTCGGATCGATCACGATGTTCTTAATCTGCTTGCCGGTCGGTTTTTCCGTAACGGGATCGACTTCGTAATCGGTCGTGTTCGCAGCCAGCCAAATCATATAACTGCCGGGCGGAATACCGTCGCCGTCCGACAATTCGCCGATATTAAACGATCCGTCGGCGGTGAGTTCGCCCTGGAACATTTGCATGCCGTTACTGAGAAAGACAGTGCCTTTCGCAAGCGGCGATCCATCGGGATATTTTACGGAGCCGTGCATCTTTACCTTGCCGGAACAGCCGACAAAACACAAAACGCCGAGCAACAAAACACAGGAAAGGAGTTGTTTGTACATTGTTATTTGAGACCTTATCGGCAACCGTCATTCCCGCGTAGGCGGCAAGCTCTGCGCGAGGGTGACGATCGCCACATGTGGGGTGCCGAACACTATTGGACCTGTTCGACAACTTGGATCTGGTGAATTCCGGGAAAATAGAAAGGCAGTATTCGTCTCCCCCGCGCAGGCGGGGGCCTAGGTAAACGAGTCTTTTCTTGGGACGCAACTTGCAACAATGCAAAGAGTTAGCAAAGCCAACCGCCTGGACCCCCGCCTGCGCGGGGGAGACGGTCAGGAAACGGGTCTATTTCACTAACTACAAACTACGGCAGCGCCACGCTTTCGCCGTCATTGACGGAAGCCCAGCGGTAGAACATCTGGTAATCCAATGTGACCGGGAACCCGCGCACGGAACCGTCACCCAGCACGAACTGGCAAATGCCCGGGTGGTTGCTGCCGTAACCGAAACGCCCCCAGTACGCCCCGTCCTCGCCGGGAAAGCGTGAAAAGCCCGCGTCGGCTTCTCCTCTTGATGCGGCGTATTCCGCCACGGTATTCGGTGACCGCCCGAAGACCGGCTGCTTACCTCCATCGTTGTGGATGATATTGCCCACATTGTTTTGCAGGTTATCCAGATTTTCTCCGCCGAAGTGATAGGGACCATCCCAAACCGTATGCGACCGGTGGACTTCGGAATTGACGGCGTGGGCGGGAATGTATTTCTCGCCGACAAGAATGCAGTTGCTGGACCCGTCCAACCAGATGGCCATGTCGTCTTTGGGCGTCCATCGCGTGATGTAGTTATAGTCGTCAACCGTCCCTTGTCGTCCGTCGGAGAATTCCAGGAGGGGAAGCCGAAACGGACCGCTGAAAGGCTTGCCGTCCGTTGCCTTCGCCGCAAAATACTGGGCGCTGAGAAAGGTAAACTGGTGTCCGTAGTCTTCGCGGTCTTTCGCGACGACGGTCACGTAGTCGGATCGTGGGCCGGCGGAGTTTTTGCCGCCGTTCGGATCGGGTGTATCTCCGTTGAACTTTTGGCTCGTAAAGGCCGGGGCGGAACGACGTGAAGGGCAAATATACGACGTAACGCTCCCGTGGGCATTTTGCTTTTCCGGGGTGAGCGTAAGAAACCAACTGGTGGGGTAGCCGCCGCCCCAGTTCATCCGCCCGCCGGTCGTCATCGTCATGTAATCGTCGTAGAGATTCTGCTGTTCCAAATACGGATAGAGCAGGACGAAAAGCGACATGTGCCGCTCGAACACGACGATGGGCGGAATCGCCCTGTGTGTGCTCTCAAAATTATGGACGGCCGTGCCGATCTGCTTCATGTGCGTCGAGCACTGCATCCGGCGTGCCGCTTCCCGCGCCGCCTGGACCGCCGGCAAAAGAAGGGCGACCAAGGTGCCGATAATGGCGATGACGACGAGAAGTTCAACGAGGGTAAAGCCAACGAGCCGGGGATTGTATCCCCGGGACCGGGAACACAGTTCCCGGCTCGTCATTTGGTCCGTCGCGCAGCCTTCACGGCTCGTTAAATCGTCCCCCCCCCCCATCTTGCCAATTGCGATACCAAACACATCTTCTCTCATGGCTTTTCTCCTACAAAAAAAAAATGACGTAAAGGTGACCTCCAAAACCTCAAAACCGCCGCCAACGGGCCGGGGCGCGATTCTAACAAAGTTCCCGCCCCAAGTCAAGGAATTTTTTGTGACCTGTTATACTTCGAACGGCCCGAAAATGCGGCGTGTTTTTCCCGCGCGAACAATCGCTTGCCGCTCGAACAAAACGCTTAACCTTGTATTTCAAAAAAGGTTGTGGCGAGTGAGTGCGGCAAGCAGACAGGACCAAATGTCCGTTTGCATCGCGTTTCCAGCATATCCGGTTTTATGCAAAACCCCGGTCACTGCGCTATGTTTCGTTCCCGGCGTTTGCCCGGGCCCGGTTATTCGTGTCGCCGCTCCTGTCGTCCGTGCCTGATACTTCTTTGCTCCATATTCTTTGATCGTCTTGAAAACCGGCCCGGTTGACGATTGCCCCCTCAAAACGAGAAAAGATCAGAAAAATTTTGAAATTTTACGGAAAAAAGTAGTTGACTATTGTTACGAAATATGGTAAATTTTTAATATCAATGGAGATAAATGAATGAAAATGACGATCTAGCATCGGTCGTCACAATTTGGTCGCCATGAGACATTTTGTCGCGTGCCTTGTCGGCAGTGCATGTGATAATCCTAACTGGTTGAGTTTTTTGACATTACGTTTTCCATGCAAGGGGCCGGTTTTTTCTCTCTTTTTTTCGAAAAAAGCCGTCCTTTTTCTTTTTCGGTGCGTAGTGAACAAATGGCAATGCGGGCGGTAAAACGGATTTACCAATCCCGAATCAAGCGACGAAAGCGGTAACTGTATCAGCCGAAAACGGTTGCGGTTTTTGTCACCTCGTGATGAGGCAACGGAGGTACTATCATGAATTCCAGCGGATCGCTTTTCCATTCGTCTTCTTCCACTTTTCTACAATCATGTCCCGTCTGCGGAAGACGCTTGGTCATTGACAAGGAACACACGGGAAGTCAGGTCATTTGCTATCATTGCCATGCGGCTTTTTGTTCGCGCGACCCGGAAGCGGGCGAATCTCATCCCTATCTTCCACCGGCCCATCTTTCCCCGGTGGAAAGCGTTTCGGTTGTTGCTCCCAAGGTGTTTGCCATGAAAAAATTGCGCAAAACCGATTTTTGCACTTCCTGAGACAACACCGTATTTCGACAGCACCGTATTTCGACAGCACCGTATTTCGACAGCACCGTATTTCGACAGCGCCGTGTTCTGATGGCACTGTATTCCGGCAACGCCGTCTTTTGACGATACTGTTGACGATACCGTATATTTGACGACCGTGGATTACCGCCGCATTGAATGTTTACCCCTTTTGGATGCGGTCGTTCGTCCGCCGGGTTCCAAAAGTATCACCAACAGGGCGCTCGTGATCGCCTCGATGAGTTCCGGTTTTTCACGCATTCGTAATGCGTTGGATTCCGAGGACACCCGGGTGATGCTTCATGCCCTCAAGCAATTGGGCCTTTCCCTTCACGTCCGGGATGCGGGCGACTCCGCGGACAAAACCTTGGATATTCAGGGGACCGGGGGATCGTATCCGAACAAGGAAGCCGAACTTTACGTCGGCAACAGCGGAACGACGGCCCGTTTTCTGACCGCGTCGCTTGCTTTTTCCGACGGTCTTTACCGAATTTACGGCAAACACCGGATGCATGAACGTCCGATCGGCGACCTGGTCGACGCCCTTTCCCGTTTCGGCGCCCGGATTCAATATGAGCAACGGGATCGTTTTCCTCCGATCCGCATCGACGGAATCCGGCGAAACGAAGGACCGGACACCCCGCCGGCCGTATTGAGCACCTCGGTTTCCGGTTCGATTTCCAGCCAGTTCCTCAGCGCCATTCTCCTGGCCGCTCCCTTGTTGACGGAAAAACGCCCCGTCCGAATCGATGTCCTCGGTACCTTGGTTTCCCGGCCCTATGTCGAAATGTCCCTCGCCGTGATGAAATCGTTCGGCGCGCATGTTGATGCCACGGAAGAGCTTTCGACGTTTTATCTCCCGCAGGGAACAGCCTACGGGCCTGCCGAGTACGGGATCGAACCGGACGCCTCGGCCGCAAGTTATTATTTTGCCGCCGCCGCGGTTCTGGGAGGAAAAATCACCGTCGAAGGGCTTTCGCGCCGTTCGCTTCAGGGAGATGTTCATTTTGTCGATTGCCTTGAACGCATGGGCGCCCGGGTTGCCTGGAATGACGATTCCATTACGCTGATCCGGAATCCCGACGAACCGCTCCGGGGAATCACGGTCGATATGAACGCCATCAGCGATACGGCCCAAACGCTCGCCGTCGTCGCTCTGTTCGCGGAAGGACCGACGACGATCCGCGGCATCGCCCATGCCCGCCACAAGGAAACCGACCGCATCGCCGCATTGGCGACGGAGTTGCGGAAATTCGGGGCCTGCGTCGAAGAAAGGGAGGACGGTCTGACGATCATGCCGCCGAGAGCGGTCGATTGGCCCGAGTCCGTCGAAATTGCCACCTATGACGATCATCGCATGGCCATGAGTTTCGCCGTCGCCGGTTTTCGCCGCCCCGGCGTGGTCATTCTCGATCCCCGGTGTACGGAAAAAACGTATCCGCGTTTCTTCGAGGATTTTGAAAAACTGCGGGTCGATCCCGCCGCTTCCCGACAGGCGCAGCCCTGATCCCGAAGGCTCCGATTTCGTAGGCCCTGATCCCGAAATTGAATTTTGCCCTTTACAGCCCCGCTCCGTTTTGTTATCGTCCCGCATCGTTTCCGGCAAACGGCACGAATCGTTTGGTCGCGAAAGACGTTTTCAGCATATCAGGACAGCGGGGGGCTCTGCCGTGCGAACCGATTATTTACTTTACATTCTTCTTCTCACCGGGTTGACCGTAACCGATATCCCGGCCTGGCAATCGACGCGGACTTATGCGCAACAGGCGGCCTATCCGGAGGTTACCCATCAAACCGTCCCGGACCGGACGTCGCCGGTACAAACACCCCAGCCGGTAAAAACACAGCCGGTACAAACACAGCCGGTACAAACACAGCCGGTACAAACACAGCCGGTTCGAACACAGCCGGTTCGAACATTGCCAAGCCAAATGCTACCGGTGCGGATCGATCCCAGCCAAACGGCGCCCCGGCAGACGCCGCCCAATCAAATGCCGCCGAAATCGATCAACGGAATTCCGGTCAACCCGCATATCTACGGTGGGGCGAACCAGCCCGCATTGCCGGGACATCCGGGCTTGACGGCCCGGCAAACGGCGGCGCCGCAGATGACCACACCGCAGATGACCACACCGCAAACGGCCGCGGCGCCGACGTCTATCGTTTCTCAACCGGCCGACCATGACACGGCCAATCCTTACGGCCTGCCTTCCGGAAACGTTTACCCTGAATCGCCGCGGATCGCGATGAATCAGCCGCATTCGCCGGCAACCGATTCCGTTCCGCAACCAGCCGTGGGAATTCCGAATCCCGGTTACGCGAACGCCGTGAACCCAAATGTCATGAACCCAAATGTCATGAACACGAATGTCGCGAACGCGAAAGACGGCATGCAGGTTTTCCAGGGCTATGTTCCGATCGCCCCGTTCCGGCTTTCGGCGGAACAGGAAACCGAGCTCGACACGTTTTTGGAGCAATGGGAACAGAAGAGTTCCAAATTCAAACAACTCGATATCGATTTCACGCTTTACTATTTCGACGGCGGCGCCTCGGAAGGCATCGATCCGGAGGCCATGACCTATTCGACGAAGGGAGTGTTCAAATACGTCGCGCCGGACCGGATACTGTATCGGACCGACGCCGTCCGTTACGCGATCTCCGTGCTCAATAAACGGGAAAACCGGGTGGAAAAATTGGAGCGAAACCGGCCCGAGGAAAAATTTCTCTTCGACGGCAAGGCGATTCTGAAGTACGATTTCGCGGAAGAAAAGGTCCATGAATATCCCGTCCCGGTCGAACTTCAGGGGAAAGGGATCGCCGAAAGCCCGCTCCCGTTGATTTTTGGCGCAAAAAAAGACGACATGAAAAACCGGTACTGGATGCGGATCATTACCGACGAGGCGTTCAAGGGAAAGCAGGTTTGGCTTGAAATCCGGCCCCGTTGGCGCGAGGATATGGCGGAATTCAGCAGGGTGGAAGTCCGGATCGACGTCGTCAAGTACGAACCGATCGGCGTTCGAAAAGTCGATATCAACGGCAAGAGCCGCGAGGAATACGGGTTCCGGAATGTGAAAATCAATCCCGGCGTTTTCGATTGGCGTCATTTGAGCAAGTATTTCGAGCGCGAAGTGCCGCTCGGCTGGCAAAAAATCGTCGAGGATTACGGCACGGGTCCGCAAGACCTGATGAATCCCGCACCGGGCGTCCAGGCCCTGCAAGGACCGCCGCCGACCCCCGACGCCCCCTCCGGGGCGCCCAAGCCGTATGAAACGTCGAAATATTTAATTACTATACGGTGTAGGATTACCACCCTGAAGAAGGAGGCGGTACTACCCTCTGAAACGTCGAAACATTAAATCAGTACATGGTAAAGAAATCAGTAAGAAAAACATCACTTCATCAACAATTGTTTAAACCCCTGAAAAATTATAATTGTACTTTCTGTTATGAAAGCAGGTTTATTTTGTCCTGAGAGAAGCAATATGTGTGTGTCAACAAAAGACCTTTTCTTTCTTTTGCAGCTAATCAAGAAATTCCCCTCATTTTATGGAACCTGAAAGTTCATCACCGTACTAACAAGGGCCCGCCACCTGTCCCTATCCTGAGCCAACGCCATCCAAGTGGATTAAAAATTAAAATAACTTTCAAACAATCTGATCGTTTACGATGTAGATAGATATATAGAGTGATGGTGAGAGGGCAGTCTGTTATGCTTCGTTTTCTGTCCTTCATTTATCGTGGCCC
>QMCD01001284.1_pt1 | contig 15586 bp, 9 predicted proteins | sample 1821841 | NCBI WGS metagenome assembly QMCD01 (sample SAMN01991225, study PRJNA193472) | Termite gut metagenome, whole genome shotgun sequencing project. | isolation source: worker | host: Macrotermes natalensis | reverse complement strand
TATATTGGATATATTAAATCCTAGCCCCAAAAGGCTTTCCGACTTTCCTATATTGATATAGGATTCATTATAGCCGGCAACATCAGCGGCAAATGTACCGTCAGAAGAATCTTCGTCCTCTATGCCGGAATAGTTGGCACGTAGATAACGGATAACTACAGAGCCGGAAAAAGTCTCTGTCAATTTCCGTGAATAACCGATATCCACAGCCAGTTCCGATGGAGCAACAGTGCTTATAAACTCACCTTGTGCATCGGCCAGATACACATCTCCTATCGAAAAATATCGTAGAGATGCACTCAATGCCTGATTGTTTTCTGTTCCCGGTTTGTAATAACCTACAGCATTGAGCAGAGATATTCCATTCACCACACTCCGCATCCATGGAGTATATGACAGGGCTAAAGAGGCTTTACTGGTTGCAAAAGCATATTTTGCCGGATTCCAGTATTGAGAATAAGCGTCGGGCGTTGTTGCTGCTCCAACATCACCCATCCCGCCCGAACGTGCATCGGGCGCAATGGTTAATGAGGGTACTGCTGTTTCTATCGGATTATATTCTTTGTTCTGTGAAAACCCTGTAACTGAAATAAACAAGTATATTAAAATCAGGATTTTGGTTGCAATATTTCTCATTTAATAGTTTTTAGTTCAAAGTAAAACTCTTTGTCAATTGTATATCCTGTGACGAGGTTGCAATCATAAATTCGTAGTTACCTTTAGGGGTAACAAATGCTTCCGTTGCATCGTCCCAATACCTCAACAGGTCTTTCCTTATATTTATCTCTACGTTTTTCGTAGCACCTTTTTTGAGGGTGCTGCGTTGAAATCCTTTCAGTTCTTTTATAGGCATAAAGATTCCCGAAGAAGGTATTTTCACATATACCTGAGAAACCTCATCACCGTCCATACGCCCGGTATTTTTCAGTTCGAAGGAGACTTTGATATTATCTCCGTTGTCATTTACCTGTATGTTTTTATAACTGAATGTAGTATAACTCAGTCCATAGCCGAACGGATAAAGCGGCTTCCCTTTAAAGTATTGATAAGTACGCCCTTTGCTAATATCATAATCGTCGAAAGCTGGGATTTCGTCAAGGCTGTTATAGTATGTAACAGGCAAACGTCCTCCCGGATTATACTCACCGAACAACACTTCTGCAACGGCTGTTCCACCTTGTTCTCCCGGATACCATGCGTTCACGATGGCAGGGATATGCTCATCCATCCAATTGATAGCCAAAGAACTTCCTGCAACCAGCACTACCACAACATTAGGATTGACTTTATATATTTCCCGGATAAATTCCTCCTGATCGGCAGGCAAAAGAATATCATACCTGTCCTGCCCTTCGCGCTCGATAGTTTTATTTATCCCTAAAACAGCTATTACCTGCTCACACTCCCTGACGGCCTTTCCGGCCTCACCGTACATATCCAGACGTTGTTTTGAACCTACATCCGGCACTTTCCAATATAGCCTGGCTACAGCATTGTCGCGGTTATTGAAATATTCGGCCCTGATATCATATTCTTTACCTCCTTCAAGATATAAAGACACTGAATCAGTAGCGATACTACGCTCAACCCATGCATCGATTAATTTCTCTCCATTGATAAACAGTCGACTGCCATCGTCAGCTGTATAATAGATTGTATAATCTCCGGACACCTCAGGACGTAATTTACCCGACCATCGGATCGAAGTTGGGAACGGAGGGATAAACGGGTCCGGCGCCTGATTGGCTGGTTCGAAGTTTACCCATTCTTCGGTGCGTGTTTTTGGCGTACCCGAAAGTTCCATATTACTGAAATATTCCGTTTTCAGACCTCCGGGGAAATAAGGGGCTGAAATCATCTCTTTACCGTCCATCGCTGATTTCCACGGTGCATATAGGATTTTCGCATTGTCCCCTACTTTATCTTTGATTCCCTGTAAAATAGAAACCGGAGCATTAGCCGGAATACCGCTATAATCCCCAAATTCGGAATTCCCTGCGTTAATGCCGACTACTGCTATAGACTTTACTTTTTTAGGATTCAAAGGTAAAGTCCGGTTGTTATTTTTTAATAAAACGATACTCTGGCGAGCCGCTTCAAGAGCCAGTTGTTTATGTTCAGCCGAACCAACAACGGATGGGGATATCTTGTTATAAGGATTAAGATCAGGATCATCGAACAATCCCAGATGCATCCTTGCCCTCAGTACCCGGTATGCGGCCGTGTCTATATCTGCCCGACTGACCATATACTGATTGTATGCATTCAGCAGTGGCTGCATATAAACATCATCACCGCATTCGAGGTCAAGCCCAGCCTTAATAGACAAAGTAGCGGCGGCTTCCTTTGTTTTTACATATTTCATTGCCGACACCAATAAACTCGGTCCTCCGCAATCGGAAACCACATATCCGTTAAATCCCCAATCGTGCCGCAGAACCTTTGTCAACAGCCACGGATTAGCTGTACAGGGAACATCATTTATCGCATTATATGCCGACATGATAGATGCAGATTTGCCGTCTTTCACACACATTTCGAAGGCGGGAAAATAATACTCACGCAGTTGTCTCTCCGATATTTGCGGATTGCAAACAAACCGGTTGTGCTCTTCATTGTTAGCAGCAAAATGTTTAGGAGTGGAAACGATTTTAAGATAGCGGGGATCATCTCCCTGCAATCCTTTTACAAATGCAGTACCCAATACACCCGACAAATAAGGGTCTTCCCCATAAGTCTCAGGCGTACGTCCCCATCGCGGATCACGAGCCATATTCACTGTAGGCGACCAGAAAGTAAGCAAGTCGGTAAAACGCTGAGTCTGTAATTTGCCCTGTTCCAGTTCATTCCACCGTCCACGGGCTTCATCGGATATGGCAGTCGCTATTTTGTGGTGCAGTTCGGGATTCCACATACTTGCCAGGCCTATTGCCTGTGGGAAAACCGTAAAACGGCCAGGACGAACAACGCCATGCAATGATTCATTTCCATGATAATACTTTGGTATTTGCAAACGGGGAATTCCCGGAGAGGTTGCCCTGAGAAGACTTATTTTCTCTTCTATGGTAAGTCTCGACAACAAATCCATTATACGGTCGTGTGTCGGCGCTTTTTCATCCAGATATACATCTTTCTGTTGGGCTTTTAAACCGGCTGACAGGGAAACCAACAGCAATGTGAGCAATGCACATACTAAAAACTTTCTAAACATTATTCTGCTTTTTTATTATAAGTTAAAAACTACTACTTCGACTACTTGTTGAGGAATACTTTCTTTTCATATTTACTGCCTTCATAATCCAGTCTCAAAATATACACTCCGCTTGCAGGACAGATGAAAGGCACATCTCCTTTTGTTGTATTGTCAATAAGGCATTTACCGGATACAGAGTAAACTCTTAGCCTGAATTCACCGATTGTTCCTCTTACCTTTATGTAATGTCCATTATATGAGAAACTTATTTCTTTATCCGTATCTGAAACCATAGGATTCAGGATAACCCTCAACTGTTTATCCGATTGCATATTAGTTAGCGTTTTCTCTTCAGAAATATATCCTTCTGCCGATACTTTATAAGTTATATCCTGTCCTTTGGGGATTTCTGCAGTTTTTTGTTCCGAACCGTTTATTATTACAGTAGCATCCGAAGGAGTGGGTATAATTTCGAATCTGACTTTGGTAGATGGAGCCGGTGTGAGATTTACTTCTAACTGCATATCCGTGTGAACATCTGTCAAGGTCTCCTCTACTGTAATATAACCCGCAGCAGATACCTTGTAGGTTATATCCATACCTTTTTCTATCTCTGTTATTTTCTGTTCAATACCATTTATTGTTACAATCGCATTTGATGGAGTAGGCATTATTTCAAATCTGACTTTTGGTACAGATATAGCTTCGAGTTTTACTTCGATACGGATATCGGATTGAAGATTTGAGCGGGTATCTTCAACTGCAACATACCCTTCTGCCGATACTTTATAAGTCACATCTTTGCCCTTTTCTATAATTGCAAAACTTTGCTCTACCCCATTTATTTGAACTGTGGCATTCGACGGAGTCGGTAAAATCTCAAATTTGACAGTTTCAATTTCCTTTTCATTATTATAAGCCCAGAATTCGTGTATCGACCAATACCCCCCTTCGTTTGTTCCTGTTTGCAAAATGCGTATATATCTCGCCTCCTGATCATCCAGTTCAATTTTCAATGTACTTTTAGTTCCGCCACCGGAAGCGATGGGTTCTCCCCACAATTCTCCGTCATCAGATACATAGATTTCATATTTATCAGGTCCATCATTCGGACTTTCTGTATAATCGAGATGGATTTTGTTAAACTTTTGTGGTTGCAACATATCCACCTGAAACCACTCACCCGATTCCTGTACGGCTTCAGTATCCCATCGTGTAGAAAGGTCGTCGTCGAGAGTCCTCTGCGCACCGTCATTATTTTTAGAAGCCGAAGCTATCCAACCAGTCCTGTCTAATGGTATTTCTTGTTTTTTCAAATCGGCGTTGTAAACATAAAGCTCATGTATCGACCAGTAATTCCCAGCCTGTCCCGTCTGCTCTATTTTTATATATCTTGCTTTTGTTGTTTCATCCAGATAGATGAAAGAAACATCTCGGGTACCCTTACCGGAAGCCACAGCACTAGTCCATGTCTGACCATCATCGGAGAGATACATCTTATAAGAAACAGGTGAATCGCCTGCACTTGCGGCCACATCCAAAATGATAGCATCTAGCTTATGTACTTTCTTCATATCAACAATAAACCATTGCCCGGAGGCCTGTGACGCGCCTGTATCCCATCTGGTTTCGGGTTTGCTGTCAATAGCCATGTATGCTTTGTTGTTGTTATGAGATGCAGTTGCTGTCCACCCTGTCCTATCGTATACATATTCGGTTGTATATCTGATAGCATAATCCAGATTGTTTTTCCACAGTGCACATTTCTCGGGATTGATGCCGGATGGATTTAATACGGATGACTGAACTGATAACTGAGCTTCTGCCGGATCTGTCAGAATTGCGTCCGTAGGGGCGACAGTAGAAGCTACAAAACTTAACTTAGCAGGATGATTCAGTGTTGCCAACCCACTCTGTCCCGGATGATGAAAATTGGCAGACTGCAGTTCAATTGTTCCATTTCTTAGTTGCATTCCTCTGCTAGGATTACCCCAGTAATCGGAATTAAAGAATGTAGTGCTTCCTGTAAATCCTGCTCCGGTCTCTATATACCATGTGTTATTGTCGCCAATAGCAACCAGTTGTGTATTTATAAAATCGAATCCTCCTGTACCTATCTTTTCAATACAAACAGCGCTTGTTGTCCCGTCTATTCCGGTACCCATCGAGATACCTTCGGGGCCATTGCCACTATTGTCACCTAGTATAAGCCCTTTGTGAGCTCCATAGATAAAATTATTATATAAACGTTGATTTTTGCATGCTCCCAATTCGATAAAATCAAGTTTTTCCAATCCGTATTTATATGAAGCCTGCACAAGACTTTCTTCTATCCCGGGTATCGGTGAATTAGGCCAGCTTCCCCATTTCGATTCGCCACCTGTTGCATAGCAACCGATATTAACATGTACATTCTGTATCACTCCGTTTTCGGAATTGGCGCCTACTTTAATCCCTCCATTAAATACGTGTCCCATTACATAATCTACAAAGTGATTGTCACATTTGTAGGTAAATAAATCAGCGAATTTATCTACAGCACGCATTCCCACATTTATAATGTAAGCATCCGACCCTGTAACCTGTACAGTATAAGGATATGCGAACATATTGGGCAGATATGCTGCTCTCTGCTCCGGATAGTTGAATACAATCCCGCGTATACCGCTGTTTTTCGCAAGTTTCATAAAGGGCTGGCCATTCGGATTACCTTTGCCTGTATACACCTCAATGATTGTACCTTTACCTAAAGGAGCCGAACTTAAATCGACCGCACCCTTTAACTCTACTCCCGTTGGCACAGATAAATTTCCGGTAACTTTGTAGTTGCCCGGAGGTAGGAAGACTACACCACCTCCATCAGCAGCAGCTTTATCTAATGCCGATTGTATGGCTGTTGTATTATCTTTCACTCCGTTGCCATTCGCATTATATGGCGCTACAGTTGCCAGATACATCACACTGCGGGAAGGCTTTCTTGCTTTTTCTTCCACTCTGGTGAAATCCGGAACCTTTTTAATGGATAGAGGGCTATGGTCGATAACTGATTTCACTATCGATTTATCATCAATTTTAACCTCCTGAGTAAAACAGTTTCCTGTTAGAACAGAACGCGCCCCGATGCCTAATGCTATCTGAGGCTGCTGATTTTTGAAATTACAATCATTTGCGACTAATATACCTCCGGCTGCGTTAACAACTCCCTTATTTATAACACATTGATTTACGAGAGTTTTTACACTAGACGACTTATCTATTTTTACAGCTTCGGCTGTCGCACTGATTTCAGATGCCTGAATCTGAACCGTTCCACTTGTATTCGGACCTATCACAAATCCGTTTTCACAATCCGTCATCTTTATATTAGAATACATAACTCCCACATCGTTAACATCGGCACTATATACTCCTGTTTTGCAACGCGTAAAAGTCATTGCATAGTTATGTCCGTTGGGGACGGATGTTTCCTGACCTGCCACTAATGAATGAGCAGACAGCATCCCTACGCTATAACCTTCAATATCGACATAGCATGTATAAGACCAGTCGTTACGTCTCATAACGATACCTGTACCGTTATTATATATCCAGTTTTTATATGAGCTTCCCGAGGCAGGAGCATGAGGCAGGCCGGATGACGCCCAATATTCGGGAGAAAAGTTAATATTCTCAATTCGTCCTACATCGGCAATATTATCTATCTCTACTCCTACAGCAAGCGGTGTTCCGTATAGATGATTCATTATCGGACAACCACCACCATTTACTCTGGAGAGCATCAACCCGATGTACGAGTTTACGAACGTTATATTTTTTGCATTACAATAGTCATTACCCCAATAGCCTGTTTTTCCGAACATTATAGATGCCGGGTACTGTTGGATATTGTCCGGAGTTTGTTCGGGATACCAAATAGCCAGATCCATTATTCCGGCACCGGGTTCCAGTGTGAATAGAGGCGCACTGCTTGCATCTCCTTTACCTGAGTAAGCCATAATAATAGTACCTTCGATTGGCAGGTTTTTTTGCGGTTTTTTCCAATCTCCGCGAATGGTTATTCCTTTGGGAACATTAAGAGCTCCCTTTATTACATACTTACCCTCGGGCACATAAAGGGTACCGCCATTGTATGTAGCGAGCTGATCCAGCAATCGCTGGAATGTTTGAGTATTATCTGTTACACCATCTCCTTTAGCCCCATGATCGAGAACTGATAGTGTAGCAACGAATGTTTCCTGCTTGGGAAACTTAGCGGATTCTATCAGCTTCCAGGATTGTCCGTAGAGAGATATAAAAAATCCGGATACAAGAAATATAGATAGCGTGAAGAACCCTCGTTTAAATTTCGATATAAATGATAACCAATTTTTCATAAGTACAGATTCCGAATTAATTTATTAACAGGAAGAATTGCTGATATATAGACCAGGCAAATAAAATGTAAATAACAGGCTGATACTGTATGATAGATTCGAAGTACCAGCCTGTTTTCCTGATATGTATTTAATTACCCACTTTCTCTATTTTAACTATCACTTTCATGTTGCCTGCAAGTCCCGACAACATCTCCTGTACATATAGCATACCCCATCGTCCCGATTCTGTTTTAAACAAATACGAGGTTTCGTTGCGGGCGGTCGTATATTCGAATGTACGAAAAAAGGCGCCAACCAGATTTTTCATAATGGCATCATTCTCCATCTTGGTGAAGGCCGCGCCGTCGACTTTAGGTACAGAACCTATACTTACCATCTTGTTTCCTTTATCTTGCAACACATTAGCTATTTGCAGTCCTGTAGGAGACAATAACAATGGTTCTTTCTTGTCTTTATTATATCCGAAGCAGATACCTTCTACGTCTTTCTGAGTATTCAGGAAATCTGTTACCGAATATGTCTTATAATCAGTCAGTGACAAAAAGAATCCCTGTACACTATTGTTCTGAGCGCCAAGTTCAACAACAAAAGTTTCAACCGGTTGAGCCTTGATAAAATGAAAATCCTGAGTTGTTGTTTTCCCTCTTTTGTCAGTCAGTGTAAACCGGATGGTTCTGGATTCTGTAAATCCGGTGAGATCGACAGTATGGGATATTGAAGTAGAAGTGAGCTCCGCTCCTATTTCTTCTTCAGTGTACTGAACCCCATCTATTGATACAGACTGGATCATACCTTCGGCACTGAAACTTCCGGTTATCGTATAGGCCACTTCCACATCCGGATCTACTACATAATAATCTACATTGTCAGCAAAATATATATATGGTTCCAGCAGCGGGTAATCTTCGTCGCTACAACCAGCTAATACAAGAAGTGACAATAATATGGTCAATAATTTTTTCATAGCAATTAATTAAGATTGTTGTTTACTGTAACTTTATATTCCCTGATATGAGTTCCATCTTGTGCTACAACTTTATAAATAACCGGAGGTGTGATAAAACTCTGTATAGCTCCCGATGAAGGAGATACTTTAGCATTTTCAGAGACGATTACTTCAGGTTGTAATTTATCAAGCCCCATATTAGCAGGGAGAGACAATACGATGGTGGTATCATCATGCGATATAGTCGCATCATAAAACTCATTAATATTTTTATAAACTCTGAATCTTGTTATTTTATCAGCTTGATTTAAAGCCAGGTCAGCATCAACATCGTCATCCGGTGTAGAACAATTGTTAAGCAGGATGCATCCTGCCAGGATGAATATGGTATATATTAATTTTTTCATGTTATCTCTGTTTTTTATTAATAGCCGGGATTCTGTTGTAAATTAGGATTCAACAATAAGTCGAAAGTCGAGATAGGCGACAGGTAATGCTTTTTCATAAAGACCCGCTTATCCCCGATTTGTACTTTATTGTAGAATCCGTCATTCTGTCCTTTAGTTACGTCGTAGCCATGCACCGCTCCATTCAGCTTATCGTATGCCGTGCCCCATCTGCGTAAATCGAAGAAGCGATGGTCTTCAAACGCCAGTTCGACACGACGTTCGCGCATGATACGTTCCCTCATCTGAGCCTGAGTCAGACCTTTGGGTAAATCCGGCATGCCTACACGCCTTCTTATAAGATTTATATCATTATATACAGCATCGTTAGGCGAATTATAATATTCATTCAATGCTTCAGCGTGGATCAATAAGATCTCAGCAAAACGGAAGTAAGGCACATACGGATAGATAAATCCACTGTTCGGATTATTCGGGTCGCCCGGATATGTAGAGCCATCGATCCATTTCTGACGGCACATTCCTGTACGCTGGCTTTCCAGATGTGATGCACTCCCTCCTATCCATGGTTTAAAACTATAAGTCTTATACTCGGCATTCGGATACTGGACAGATGCTTTGAAACGCGGGTCCCTGTCTTTTCCGGGGTTATTGAACTCATAGCCGCTTTCCGATTCATTCGGTAATTTTCCATTTAGCATTTCAAAACTTTCAGCCAGTTCCAACGTAGGATTAGTCCAGTTCCAGCCTCCACAGCTCCGATTATGTGACGCATCAACAAATCCGTTATCCTGCTTCGGATAAAATCCCCACACATATTCACTGTTGACAGTCCAGAATATACTCATAAACAGTTCTGTATAATTAGTCGGATATTGCCCGTTTTCGTTCGGTACTCCCCTATACAGAGCATAACCCTGATCTATTACCTGTTGTGCTGCATTTGCTGCAGCCAACCAACGCTCTTTGTCATAATTACCGTAGTATTGAATATCTGTATATTCCGGCATCACAGGTGTAGATGTATTAAAAAGAGGACTGGCTGCATAGAGTAGCAGACGGGCTTTTAATGCATAAACTCCGCCTCTGGTTATACGCCCGAATTCTGTGGAAAGAATTTCATTGGATGTAGGTATATCAGGTGCTATCTCGTTTAGTTCCTGTACTACCCAGTCTACTGACTCTTTGAATGTAATACGCGACATATTCAGAGCTTCCTGATAATCTTCCAATACATAGTCTAATTTTACAACACCACCATAATTGCGAATCAGATGAGCATAGAAGAATGCTCTTAAAAACCGGGCCTCAGCCAGATAACGCCTTTTTATCTTTTCATCGCCGGGAACACTATTTATCTTATTTATAAAGATATTCGCTTTCCTTATTTTCTTGTATGAATTGTTCCAAAAGTTGGTGGATGGAGGAGTACCCTCATCCCTGTCATCTCCATTCGGATTATCATCGGCTGTGATGGTACCCTGGTTGTATGATTTAGACCATAAAGGGGCATATCCCTGCACTCCGTCATCTGTGGCCAGATCGTACCCGAATCTGCGCGATACGGGATTATATAGGGCTGTTGTTGACTCGTAGTAAAGGTTATTCAATACTTTCCTGGCATTAGCCAAATCCTTATAGGCATCCATTTCCGTGATATCCTCGCTGGCTTGCTTGTCAAGGAAGTCACTGCAACTTATTGTGCAGAAGAATCCAATTGCTATTATTAAATATCTGAATTTCATTATTTTTGCTTTTATAGTTATTAGAAAGAAAGATTGAATCCAAAATTTACAACCCTCATCATCGGATAAGCGCGTCCACTACCTTTTACATAGTTTTCAGGGTCATAGACCTTTATATTATCCCATGTCAGCAGATTCACTCCGTTGGCATATACCCTGAATACATCTATTCCCACTTTCCTTGTTAACCTTTCAGGAATCGTATAGCCTACTTCCAAACTCTTCAGGCGCAAATACTTATTATCTATTTGCCAGAAAGACGATGTATGGCGATTGTTACTGCTCTCTGCCATACGGGGATATTTCGCATCCCTGTTTTCGGGAGTCCATCTGTCCATCCATACAGCCAGAGGTGTATTGTTTTCGTTCCAGAATGGCATATTCTGGCCTGTAAGGAAATTGTATGACGAATTTGCTGCGCCTTGGAATAAAGCAGCGAGATCAAAGCCTTTCCATGAGAAGCCAAGTGTTCCCCCGAAAAATATTTCAGGTACCTGCGGATGACCAATCGGATACTGGTCATTATCATCTATGATACCATCACCGTTTATATCCAGATACTTTATATCACCGGGGCTGACCGGATTTTGTTGGTCGGCATGTCTTAGAATCTCTTCTTCCGATTGGAACAGTCCGAGAGAAATCCGTCCATATGGCTGCCCGATACGGTTACCTTGCGAGTACTTATAATCGTATTTCTGCGGCGATTCCGGTATTTTTTCTATTTTGTTGCGGGCAAATGACATATTCCCTCCCACATTATAGTAAAAGTCTTTACCGATACGTCCGCGCCACATACCGTCGATTTCAAATCCGCGATTACTCACCTCTCCGTCATTTGTAACAATAGATGAGAAACCATATATAGTCGGGATCGTACTTAATGACGTCAATATATCCCGTCTGTATTCATAAAAAGCATCTACCGTAAGTGAAAGCTGATCTTTGAAGAACTTGGCATCGATACCAAAGTTGTACTTTGTCGATTTTTCCCAAGTCAGATTCTCATTTCCCATTCTCAGCTCAGCCAAACCTGAGGTTCCGGCTGCATTCGGATAACCAAACTGAGGACCTTCCGCATCCTTATATAAACTCATATACAGGAAGCGGTCTACATCGCCAATGGCATCATTCCCTACCAATCCACACGATAAACGGAATTTGAGATAACTAACAATATCAGATTTCCAAAAGTCTTCCTGAGATATAAGATATCCTACAGAACCAGCAGGAAAGAATCCGAAACGGTTGCCCGGAGCAAAGTTTTCCGATCCATTATAGCCGGCATTAAATTCTGCAAAATATTTACTTTTAAAGCCATATGTAACACGCCCAACAATACCCATCCGGCGATATGGCAGCCGCTTGAGCGAATTATCATCTTTTATAAGTCTCTCTGACTGGTTGTATAATAACAGCCCGGTAATTTCGTGAATATCATTAAATGTGTTTGCATAAGAGATAGACGGTTCGAAATTGTATCGTGTTTCGTAAACATTGAGCCCCCAGCCATAACCGAGTTTCGATCCTTCATATAATCTTGTATATGTGCCGTCTTCATTGAACTGGAAGAAGTCATTGCTCCTGGTTCTTCTTTGCTCGAATGTATTATTAAAGTCGAATGAAAAATCAATATTTGCAGATAAGCCTTTCAATATTTTCGAGAAATCAGCCTTCATACCAACAGTTGCAGTAATCGCTGTTTCTTTCTGATCAGAGTAACCTCCATCCAGAATTTCAGCCACAGGATTGAAACTGGTTTTTTCGCGAGTCGACCATGTCCCATCAGGATTCTTGATTGGAGCCCTGTTCGGATTAGCCACCCTGATTCTGTCGAACACGGTTTCTGCAGATTCTTTCGGCTGGTGCTTCATACCCAGCACTCCTGCAAGGTTAACCTTTGCAGATAGAAAAGGACTAATTTTAAAGTCGGCATTTGTCCGGAAATTATATTTTTGATAGCTGATATTCGTATTAAAATCAGCATTATAATTTTCGAACTTATATAGCCCTCGCTGGTTTAACATACCTACCATTACAAAATATTTCGCAGTTTGATTTCCGCCCGATATTGTAAGATTGTATTGTTGTTGCGGCGCTGTATTTTTTATTAGTTCATCAGCCCAGTTTATATTTGGATAATGATACGGATCAGTTCCATAACGGTAAGCGTTTAATTCTTCCTGAGAAAATATAGGATTATTACCATTATTGACATGATATTCATTAGACAGGACAGCCATTTCATACGAATTTACCATGTCGAACATCCGTGTCGGACTTTGAAAACCAAAATCGGCATTCAGCGTGACATGAGGCTTTCCTTCCTGCCCACGCTTTGTAGTTACCAAAACAACACCATTCGCTCCACGTACTCCATAGACTGCCGTGGCTGACGCATCTTTCAGTATAGAGATCGACTCTATTTCCTGTACACTCATATATTTGAAATCGCGCTCGATTCCATCAACAAGTATCAGCGGTTTTTGACTTCCTGTAAACGTACTGATACCTCGAATATATAGATCGGAATTATCGGCTCCCGGTTCACCTGTGGTTTGCACTGTAACCAGCCCGGGTAGCTTTCCTGCCAGGGCGTTTGTCACATTCGCCGTCGGGCTTTGCTTCAGTTCTTTAGTGGACACCACGGATATAGCCCCTACCACCGAGGCTTTCTTTTGTTGGCCATATCCTACAACCACAACCTCTTCCAGAGCCTTCGAGTCGGGATCCATTGCGATAGTAAGAAACTTGTTGTCCTTTATATCAACTATTTTCATAGCATATCCAATGAAAGAGATTTGCAGCTTTTCACCGATTGCAGCTTTAATCGTAAAGTTTCCGTCTATGTCAGCTGAAACGCCTCCGGTTTTGCCTTGTACTATAATTGTTGCCCCGGTAAGTCCTATTCCGGTTTCATCTACAACCGTGCCTTTTATATCTATTGTCTGGGCTTGTATGAAGATAGGTATCATCAGCAAAGCAAGCATCAGCAATCTGCTATATTTTTTCTTTGTTTTTATCATTGTTATTCGATTTAAGGTCTAAGACCTATTTATTACTTTCGTATCTAAAACAGCAATAGCTAGTTATAATCTAATAATGTTGCATTAAATATCTCCTTTTACTTACTCCTGGCTGAAGTAATATTTAAGAATATTCTGACCATCTCCGAATATCATTTTCACAGTATGCTTACCGGCTGTGAGATGGAAGCTGGCAGATGGGGTTTGCTTGATGAAGCCATCCCAATTCCCGGAAGGTGTAGTATTTACAATCGCAGTTTCTATTCCGTCTATAAATATTGTCACCTTAGTCTCTGATGGCCCTCCGGTGTATGGACTGAAGCGATATTCTCCGTCTTCTTTTACATTCAATACATATTCAGCCCATGAATTATTGTCTACATTACCAAAGCCGCCATCGCCACGTATCTGCAATCCATTATAGGCAATTGCCGCATCTGCTCTTACAGTACCAGGAATACTCTTGCCGTCTATAATCAGTGGGTAAGTACTTAATACAGTATTATTTTCATCAAGCATAGAAACATTGACCTGAATATTACTTTGCAGTTCATCCAACGGGAAAGAATAATCTGTTGCGGTCTTTTCCAACGTTTTGGTGTTCGCAAAATTGTCGCCCCATGCAACGCGGTAGCCTTCTACAAAATCTACACTAGGATGCAGAGTCCATTTTACTCTCACCGAAGTTTCTTCATCGCCTCCGGCAACATTCGCCAAAGGAATATCGGATGGTAAGACTGTAATACCGGCAGATTCATTGCCTGAAAAGTCGAAAGACTTAATTAAAACAGATTTAATACCTGCTTCGTCCTCGGTTCTCAATCTGATGACCTTTCCGCGAAGGGCCGAAGCAACACCTTCATCGCTTCCATTAATGTATGCAACAGCATGAGAGTAGTCGACGTCTCCCGAAAGGGCAAATGTGAGTATAGCATCCTTCATGGTTGTTCCCTTAAAGCTGATAACATCCTTTACATTGCCGGGAGCTACATTGTCCTGTTTAAACGGATAAGCCGAAATGACTACTCCTACTGAATACAGATTTTCTGAATTCTTAGCCTTAACTTCGAATGAATACTTTTCGAAATTCTCCAGTCCGGTAAATTCAACAGCTTTATCTCCTTTAGAGACCACTTTAGATGTATTGTCATTCAGATTTGTAATTTCTATATCCGACACATTATCTTCAGGCGGGTCACTCCATATTAGTTTTATGCTACCATCTCCGGACTCTGTCGTTAACATACCCACATCACTTGGCGGTATGTACGGATAAGGGTCATCGATAGGTGATACAGGGAAAGAACGTTCTTCACATGAGCTCAATAGAATTATGAGCAAGAACATAAACATTCTCGAAATCAAAGGAATCTTCTTTTTTCTCATAGTTAGACTTAAGTTTAAATAAATGATTAATAATTTCAATCAGTATACAAGTATTATATCTTTAGTTCCAGGTTTTTCATAGTGCAAACATAGCCGCAGCATATTAATAAGGTCATAAAAAAAAAGACAACACCCGGATAAAAATTATGATAAAATCATATAAAGGCTGGTAAGGTGACTAATAAAAACTGTTTTTCACTATTTATAATTTCTTCAAAAAGGACATGTAATTGTAATCCCTCAATAACTGCATCTGCAAATCTGCTCGTATTGTATTGACCAACACCATGTGATTTTGGAGAATTCGAATAGTCTAAATAGCTTTTATAATCTACATATAAAGAATTCGTGATATGTTCTAAGATTTGAAAAGCCATTTTAAAGTAATTAACAACTACTTGTATGGCAATATGAAAAAAGATGATACTTCAACTCGTAACAGAGCAAAACAAATTATCAATTTGCTCTTCTGTAAAATTTATGATGAACAATATACAGGAAAAAATG
>QMCD01002058.1_pt1 | contig 15589 bp, 15 predicted proteins | sample 1821841 | NCBI WGS metagenome assembly QMCD01 (sample SAMN01991225, study PRJNA193472) | Termite gut metagenome, whole genome shotgun sequencing project. | isolation source: worker | host: Macrotermes natalensis | reverse complement strand
GTGTGGCAACCACAGGTAGTTACACGGATTTGCAGAACACTCCTGTTTTGGCGAAAGTAGCAAACACCGGCAGCTACGAAGATTTATCGCAACTACCTAAAATTCCTACAAAGTTACAAGAATTGGAACAGGATATGAACTATCACATGACCGTTAGCGCAGCGGAAAAAAATATGTGGAATAACAAAAGCGAATTTTCCGGCAAATGGGAAAGTTTGGAAAACAGACCCGCTTTCGCAACTGTGGCTACTACCGGAAACTACAAGGATTTGTCTGAAACGCCGATCATACCTATTTTGCTACGCGACTTGGTGCCTGACGAGTATTACATGACAGTTAGCAAAGCCGACAAAGAAAGATGGGATATGGGATCATCCACAGTGGAGGGCAAAGCACCTCTGCTACATACACACAAGAAAGAAGATGTTACGGATTTTACGCACACACATATTAAAACTGAAATCACAGACTTCCCCGAATTTGGCGGATGGAGTGATATTGCACAATTGGAAATAGGCACAAGTGCAGGTGTGAACAACGGAGGAAGTATGAATCAATTCGCACGCATAGACCACGTGCATACCATTGACAACTATGCACCCACGCAAAACATTGGCACAAAAAATCAGACTATTGTCAACACGGAGATGCTACACAGCGTGTTGATTGCCGGTTTTGGCAATGTGAATACTGCCACTACGGAAAGTGGCGATATTGTCAGTGGTGGCTACGATGATGATTATCGTAAATATAAACTCAACATCCGCAAAGATATTATCCTGCAAGGCAAGCCCAAATTGGAAACACCCTTGGATATGGAAGATAACAGTTTGGCAGGCAACAATTACCTCGCCACAACCAAGTATGTTAACGAAATGAAAGTTGTTCCGGATTGGAATACAAACATTGCCAATAAACCCGAATTCTATTCGACAAGTATTGGTTCCGCAGAAGTTTTAGCCAATCAGATATACAATCACAATAGCCATTCTGATACAAAAATCAATGACTCCAATTTAATCTCGTCTAAAAAACTCATTGATATTCTCAAAGCGATAGAAGACATTTTTGTTCCCAAAGGCACTGTTATCATGTGGACAGGAACCAAAGAAAGTATTCCTTGCGGTTGGGAACATTTTCCGGAAATGAATGGACGTGTTCCTGTCGGTGTGGGAGATCCCACAGACCCTTTTGTTCACGCATCTGATAATTTTCAAACATACAAATATGTTGGCAGACGTGGAGGAGATGTGAGCGTGAAGTTAAGTCCTGATCAGCTGCCGTCGCATACCCATAATACGTATATACCATATGGTTCACATGGAAGCGGTGCAGGTGGGAGCAACACAAACTTTTTAAAACCCAGCGGCGGTGGTAATGACTATTATGCTACGTCTACTCCTACCGGTAGTGATGAAGTTCACGAAAACCGACCTCCCTACTACGCCCTCTATTTCATCGTAAAAACCTCCACGTGTTTAATCGATATGGGGAACACTCGTGTTATTGACGATTGGAAAGATGGGAGAGATGCCGGAACACCCAACAAAGAAGGGCAATGGCCCGCTCCTAAAAATATGTGGGGGCATTACAAAAGCGAAAATGGAACCGTAGATAATATAGAAAAAAAATAATCAACATACTATGAAACTAAAAAAAATAATCTCAATCCTCACGCTGCTCCTCTGTGGCATCCACACTCAAATCTATGCACAAAGTGTAAGTGTTGGCGAGAAGGAGTTCGATGCGCATCCTTCTGCAATTATAGAAATCCGAAGTGCGACAAAGGGCGTGCTAATCCCTCGTTTGAGCGCATTTCAACGTTCAGTGGTTCGAGTCGATTCTTTATCGGTCGGACTGCTCATCTACCAAACCGACGAACAGAGCGGGTTCTACTATTATGATGGCGTAGAGTGGAAACATCTTGCAGGTGGCGGAAATTCCGGCAACGATGGTATTCCCAACAATCTGTCGTATGTCGCTTTCACAGGCGACTACGCCGATTTGCTGAACAAGCCGCTCCTGTTTTCGGGGAAATACGCCGATTTAACAGGCATTCCGGCAACTTTCGACAGCAACTATTACGCACTGAAAAATCTGCCTAAAATCGGCGATTCTATCCTTGTCTTGCGTGAGGAAGTGATGAACGTGTTATCTTCAAAAGTGAATAATTCAGACCCACGTCTGTCAGATGCACGTTCGGCAAACGATGTGTATTGGTGGGCGAAGCAGCCGAACAAACCCAACTATACGCCGGGAGAAATCGGAGCGGCTACTGCCGACCACCGCCACAGAAACGCAGACCTCACAGAATGGTTAAACCTCGCCGTGGTTGCAACAAGCGGAAATTATCACGATTTGCTCAACCGCCCGAATGTCAAGGATTCCGTATTGAAATACGCCGTAGATGCGGATATTTCTATGGACTACAATACGCTGTATAACATTCCTGCTACTTTTGATAGTAATTATTTCGCACTAAAAAATCTTCCGAACATTGAAGATAGTGTTACGAAATACGGATTTGATGCGGATTACAGAAAGTTAAAAAACGTTCCAACAGAGTTTGTTGCAAAATCCCATACGCATACCCAAACGGATATTACAAATTTTGAACATACACACACCACTGCAAACATTACAGATTTTGCACACACGCATACGAAAGCAAACATCACAGACTTTTCGCACACGCACACAAACGTCGATTTACCCGCATATCCCACACTTGAAAGTTTGAACGGAGTTGCCAACAACGATCCAAGATTAAGTAATGCACGCACAGCAAGCGATGTATATGATTGGGCAAAACAGCCAAACAAGCCTGTTTATACGCATTCCGAAGTTGGTGCCGCTCCGACTTCGCACAGTCATAAAGATATTGAAGATAAGGTTTCTTATAATTCGGATAATATTTTTTGGATTTTTAACGATGTCCTTCCTCAAATTTTTTGGAGTAAGGCTGACACTTCACATGGGAATCACGTACCAAAAGCGGAAACGGCAAACAACACACGTTTTTTGCGGAACGATAATACTTGGCAAAATATAACGCCAAAAAATATAGGAGCTGTTTCGTTGGAAACATTTGGGAATTTTATGTTTTTCGCACATACTTCACAAGGCACGGGCGATGGTTCAAATTGGGCAAATGCTAAAGCGTTCAGCGTTGATGCCTACGAAGCAATGCCCACAAACACGGCAGCACTTTTGTTGGGAGATGGGACAAAAAAGTATATTTTGACGAGGGAATTATTCGTTTGGGAAAATAAACCTTTGTATGGAGGGTTTATTGGTAATGGGTTACTTACCGAAAAAGCTTTTGCAAATCCCACTTTTTCCAAATTTGCCACGATATTCACTATTTCTGAAGAATATTCGCTTAATCACGCCCTAATTGTCCTTGCCCTCAATGCGTACGCAAATAATATAGTTGTTGCAAATACCTCTGTACAGCATGATTTTACAAGTAGTTTAGGAGCTGGATTTTTTCTATTTGATAATTCTGCTGTGACAGATTGTATCGCTATCAATTGTGAAAACCATCATGGTGAAGGTGCAGGTGCAGGGTTTTATATCGCAGGCAGTGGTTGCATATTAAAAAACTGCGTAGCAGATTCTTGCTTCGCAAACGTCTATGGTGGAGGTTTTTATACACATTCAAATGCACTTCATTCCTCTCTCATAAATTGTTCGGCTATGAATTGTCTGTCGGGTGAAGTTTCAGGAGGATTTCATATAGAAGACAGATATACTGATTGTTTTTCTTGTATTGCCAAAAATTGTAAATCGTTTGGCGAGTATGGAGGAGGATTTTCCATACCTTATTCGCATGAAGGCATATTAGCCGATTGTTCGGCTATCGATTGTTTTGGTGGCAAAGGAGGAGGATTTTATATGGGCGGACAATACTCAACTTTACACAATTGTACCGCGGATGGGTGTAAAGCCACCTCCGGAAGTGCTTTTTACCTTCGATATTATTATTCTGCAGACTTACAAAATTGCAATGCCTTTTTCTGCACAGGTGCACCTCCCATAAATCAAATGGGATCGAATGCTCCAAAATTAAAACGGCGTTTAGGAAATGAATATGAATAAACTTCCGTTGTGATTCGTTTTCAAAATTTAACAGAATAAAGCCCGCTTTTGGCGGGCTTTATTGCTTTTTTCTCTGATATTTCAGAAATTTTATGTATCTTTGCGAACTATTTTCATAAATACACACGTTATGGGGACAAAAGAACGCTTTATCATTCAAAAATCCGAAAAAATTGAAAACGGCTGGGTTTGCACAGATCAAGTCAATCTTATTTCTTGCAGTTTTGAAAACAATAAATTCTCCGAAACCCAAAAGTTTACATATTTGGGAAATCTTGAAAACCCGGATGTAAAAATCATTACAAAAGTTTGTGGCGAAATTGGCGATTGGCTTAAAGAGTTTCACGACGATAAAATTTAGACTTTTTTATTCCTCCCGTTCCTGTTCCGCTCCCAATCCAAATTTCTTAAACTCGCCGGCGACAATATCTTGAACGTCTTGTTTGATTTGATAATAATTCGCCTCTATAATTTCCCTCATCCGATCGTTGCCTTCGCTATCCAAAAAATCCCGAATAACAGGGATTTGCTCGTATTGTTTTTCTTCTTCCGCCACCTTCTCGCTATCAACAATAATGTTTGCGTGAAAGTATTTTTGTGTGATTTCCTCGCCAAAATTATCCGCCACCGCCCCCACAAACTTGCCCTGCGAAAGTGAGGCAATTTTGCTTGCCGGAATGAGGCTGTCCATTTGTGTAGAATATGACATAGACGTGTCTTGTTTATTGACCGATTGTGATTTTCGCATTTGTAACACTTTGCCGAATCGTTTGGATAAAGTTTCTGCCGTTTCGCCCACAACAAGTCCCGAAAAGATATTACCTACCGTGTTAATGATGACCTGACTTTCATCCTTGCCGTAATCACGTATTAATTGCGAAAAATCTTGAAACCCCAAACAGGTACTGACCTTATTTGAACGTGCGGTAGCAATGAGATTATCCAATCCTCGGAAGTAAATGGTCGGTAACTCATCAATGATAACGGAACTTTTTAACCTACCTTTGCGGTTGATGAGTTTCACGATACGACTGTTATACAAGCCCAATGCCGCACTATAGATATTTTGTCTGTCCGGATTATTACCCACACACAATACTTTCGGATCATTGGGATTATTAATATCCAATGTGAAATCATCGCCGGTCATCACCCAGTAAAGTTGTGGCGAAATCATCCGCGAAAGCGGAATTCTCGCACTCGCAATCTGCCCTTGTAATTGATCTTGTGCCCCCGCATCCAAAGCATCTTTGAACGGCATCATATAGTTTTTCAGCTCCGGATACTTCATAAGAATTTGAAATACGTCGTCTGTTTTACAATTTAACAGTTCAACCGCATGCGGAAATGTGCAGTATTTACCGTTTTCGTAAATTTTGAGATACCAAATAATGGCGGCAAACAGAATGATTGGTGATTCTACAAAGAAATCGCCCTGCTTGGTAATCCACGTTTTGTTTAAGTTAAGCATGATTGTATAGGCACTTTCGTAAGCATCGGAGATGTCTGTCATCATCGCAGGATTGATGGGGTTACAACGGTGGGAACGATGTGGGTCGTCAAAATTGATCACGCAGAACTTGGGGCGTATCTTATAACCACTACATTGGGTAATATTCTGCAAATGGTTGAATGCGATGAGCGACAAGTCCGGAAACTTGAAGTCGTAGATATACATTGCAAAACCTTTTTCGATGTGCTGTTTGATGAAATTGTTGACCACTGCGTATGATTTACCACTCCCCGGCGTTCCCAAAACATACGTAGCACGGAAAGGGTTCACAACGTTAATCCAACCGTTCCACGTCTTTTTTTGATAATAAAATTTAGTCGGCAAATTCACAGAATACTCATTATCCATGCGCTCAGTTACCTGCATAAAGCTCTCGTTTTCGTCGTTGAAAACGTCTTCCATAATCTGACCTTTCAACAATCGGGAAAGCCACGTTCCTCCCGTTATAATAAATACAAAACCGATTGTTGTAATAACCAAATAAAGCGAAGAAACAAAAACTTTTGTAGTTAGTTTGTGTTCACGCATAAAATCTGCCAACAAGTCTATTCCCAAAAACAAAATCAGCCCAACAGTTAAAAAGGCAAAGATTTTTTTAGGGTTAATTTTTTCATCCTTTTTCCCTTTTGTTCCCAAAAGCCCTACAAACAGTAGCACTAATGCAAAAATCTTTGTATAAAGCGAATTTTGCAACACGTCTTGAAAATTGCTCAATACTTGATTGATTGCCGGATGCCAAAGTCCGACTTTGTGAAATAAGGGATAGCACGCCACGTAGAGTGCAAAGAATACCACAAGTGCACTTCCAAACTTGAAAAAGCCTGCGATTTTGTCTAATGTTCTTTCATCTGTTTCCATAATAATTGATAATTGATTGTTTTTAATATTTATAATTTAGGTCGTTTTTTGCGTTTCTTTTTCTTCTCTATTTTCGCGCCTTCCGCCTCTTCCTGCTTGCCTATTCCCAACTGATTTATGCCAATTTCGTCAGGATAAAAATCTTGATAACCGCCACCCAAAATATTTTCAAACAACTTGCCTGCATCGCCAAGAACAATGTCGCCGAATGATGAGCTATTGCTCTCGTTTCCAAAAATATCATTGAAAATGTTTGCGGACAGTTCCCTGCCAAATTTTGAGCCATTAGCGATAATTTTTTCTTTGTCGTCCACGATGGTAACACCATAAATCCTCCCCTGTTCATTGGTTCGGAACAAAATGTCGATACCCTCTTTTTTCAGTTGTTCCGTGAAGTGTTTGAAATGGCTTGCTCTGCTTGTGAACACGCTCTTGTGCGACCGTTCCAAAATATTATAAATACGGTCTTTTGTTGTTGATTTTTTGATTCTCACTTTTAGCGCATCCTGATTTTTCCGGATATGTTTGTAGATGTCCTTCGGAGCGTAATCTTTACCCATTTCGGAAGCGGGTATGGCTTTTGAAATCTGTGTGCCATTTTCATCGATTGCCGTATATGCTATTCCGGTCGCAACATCTTTTCCGTCTTTGTTTTTTTTAGTTGTTAATTTACAGTCAATCCGTTGTAAATTCATATAAGCTACATATTCATTGATACTGCTAAACATATAGTTATGCAAACAATACTGCACGTTGTTCTTGATGGTTTCCAACAGCGAAATTTCCGATTTTATATTGATCGGCGTTTTTTCCATTTTCGCCTTTACCCTACTACTATCTGCGGGGATCAGCTTGTATTTTTGCTCTAATTCCCTCGTTACCGATTCTGACCGCCGTTTGTCAAAACTTGTGATTTGTCGTTTGCCGTTCTCTATGGTAAGTTCTTTGCCGTCTTCACCTATGCTTGTCGTAACTATATGGATATGCTCTCTTGCAATATCATTGTGCCGATAAACAACATAGGGCTGTCCTTTATAGCCCATTTTTTCCAAGTATTCTTCGGCAATATCCCGATAGTCGAAATCGTCCAAAACATCGTCAAGATGTGGGTTTAGCGAAATGTGAACAATCGGCTTTTCACATTTGCATTTGTCTAAACGCCCCTTAAATTCTGCCCAAATATCATCATCCGTAAGACTTTTGTCGGGATTGTCAAAATCATACCAACGGATATTGTCGCTACCAATACATTCTGCCTCGCCTTCCGAAACCTTATCATTATTGTATTTCAAAACCGGACCTAAAAATTTTATGTGATTGATTTTTGCTATCATTGTTCTAATTTTCTAATAATTTTTGACACATAAAACATACCCTCCCTTATCTCTTCCACCAGTACCGTGCACAATTCTAAATACTTCTCAAGATTACCATTTGAAGTATTTTTTTGAGCATTAACAGCTCTTGTGATTTGATTGAAATTTTTACAAAATCCGCTGTAATCTTGTTGTAGTTTTTGAAAAACAGAGAGAATTTCACTTGTGTTTTGATCTGTTTTTTTTACCTCAAACACCTTTTCAAAAAGGCAGTGTCGGATGTAAGTTGAAATGTTTTTATGCCCAAATTCACGTGCTTTTTGAACCAAAAGCTTATGTTCTTCTTCGGTCAGCCGGATACGTCCGCCATAAATTTTGTTGTTTTTTTCTTTCATTTTTTTGTTTTTTTTCAGTTGATTTATCCGAGTTTTGTTCATATTTTCGTCAGAAAATAGTATTCAGTTATCTTATTTTCGATAGAAAATAGTATTGAAATTAAAAATGCGACTTTGGAGCAATTTTTTCCTTTTTCCCTGCGGCAAGCAGGGCAAGGTCGTGTTTTGTGGAACAAAACACACACCTTGCCATTTTCGATTTGTCGATGTGGTACTATAAGCTATCGTATTGGGCTTTGTTAGCATAATTTTTAGTTTTAAGAAATTTTCAATGTTTGAATTTGTGTTTTTTCTACATTTTATTTTATTTTTTACATGTAAATAGATGTAATTGTAATGGTTATTCTCTTCTGTGTATTCCGTAGTTTCCGTGTATTTCGTGTATTTCGTGTATTCCGTAGTTTTCGTGTGTTCCGTGTATTCCGTGTGTTCCGTATATTCCGTATATTCCGTAGTTTTCGTGTATTCCGTGTGTTCCGTATATTCCGTATATTCCGTAGTTTTTCCGTATATTCCGTAGTTTTCGTGTATTTCGTGTGTTCCGTATATTCCGTAGTTTTCGTGTATTCCGTAGTTTTCGTGTATTTCGTGTGTTCCGTAGTTTCCGTGCATTTGTAGTACTATATATTTTTCATGTGTTTTTTTTAGTTTTGTAACGACGATATTTTTTATTTGCAAAAATATATCTTTTTATATAAAAAACATAGTGAAAAATAAAAAAAATAAAATCTCAAATGTCGATTTTTTGACATATTTTAACATATTGTAACATTCAACAGTTGTGTGTTCTGTAATGGCATTTTTTTTGTTTCAACTATTGCTTTTTTTGTTTCTTGCAGAATGATAAATATCTAATAATGAAAGTATTGCAATTTTCCGCTTTTCAAATTACAAAGAACGTCTGATTTGTATATCTGACTTTGTTTTTATATTTTTGCAAAATAATTAATTTTGCATTGTCAATTTTTAATAACTATTTTATGAATACAAAATATGTTTCATTTTCATCATCAAAAGGAGGCGTAGGAAAGTCAACTTTAACCACTTTAATTGCAAGCGATTTCTATTATAGAAAAGGCTATAAAGTTGCAGTGCTTGATTGCGACCCTCGACAATCCTCCATATCTCATCTGCGCAACTATGAATATAAAGTTTTGCAAGGGAGTGAATATTGGCTAAATCTGCATTTTGCCCTTTTGCAGAAAAACAACTTGCAGGCTCCATACATTATAGAATCGTTGGACATAAAAAAATATTCCATAAAAGATATTCTTGCTTATGCAGAAAAATTATCGGTGGAAAACGATTTGGATATTCTGTTTTTCGACCTGCCGGGTTCTGCGGATGTTCCCAACATGCTCAATTGCTTGTTCGCAATGGATTATATTTTTATACCATTCAAGTCCGATCAGTTTTCTTTCAATAGTTGTCGGAATTTTTACACAATCATTGCCGAAGAAATTAAAGAAAAAAATCTACCTATTTCTTTATATGCCTTTTGGAATGACGTGAGTATTTCTGTTAATCAAACTATTTCCGTGAAACTTTTTGAAAGTTTGAATGCCGATGCTGCGCAAGACGGTATAGAAATGTTGCTGACCAAGATACCCCGCCTTAAACGATTTGACTACGATATTAAAATACACGAAAAACAATCCGTGTTGTTTCGTTCCACGTATTTTCCCATACCAAAAACAAATATAGGCTTGTCGCATCTGCCGGATTTCTTTTTGGAAGTGGAAGACATTGTGATTAATACAAATGCCAAAGAAATAGAGAACGAAGTAGAAACCGATGTTAATAATTTTTAGATTCCCCAAAAATGCAACCGAACAAAACCGCAAATAAAGTTTCTCGACTGAATCATGATTTTGGAGAATCCTTCGACAGGAAAAGAGCTGCCCTGCAAGGAATGTCGGCTCCTGCGAATACGGAATCTGTGATGAATGTAGGTGCTGTTGTATCTGCATCTGAACTCGAAATTAAGCCTGTAGCCGCACCTGAACCCGGTGCTGTACAGGAAACTGAAGAAAAAAAAAGTGCAGTAACAAAGGGTGGGTTGCACCGCCATAGCGCAGGGGTAGATACCACTTGCGAATCTTCCTCTGTTGAAACGGATGAGAATGCAACAGCGGGAAAAAAAATAGAAAAATTTCGGAAGAAATTTTTGACTGAAAAAACATCGGAAAAAATAGATAAAAATCACAATGTTGAATTTTCTGTAATTCAGAAAAATAAACTTCAAATAATTCTGAAATCGCAAAACGCAAAAATCCCACTAAAAAACTATATAAACAACATCATTCAAGAACATATAGATGCTTACAAATCAATAATATCAATAACAATATAAAAAATGGGAAAAATAAGAACAATAACTAAAGGAGGGTTGCACCGCCATAGCGTGAGGATAGATACCACTTGCGAATCTTCCGCAGGTAGTTTGCAGCAATATAGAAGTAAATTTTTGTACAGTGGAATGCCCGAATTTGACGATACTTGTAGTCGTTCCTACAAAATACCGGTAAGCCTAACAAATTACTTGAAGAAAATAATGTTACAATTCGAGGACGTGGACAGGAAAATGCCGATAGACATTTATTTGGCAAACATCATCTATTATCACATAGAAGAAAACCATCACGTCTTTGCAGAACTATTGAGGTTCAATAGAAAATAAATATGATAATAAAAAATGGAAAAAATAGGAACAATAACTAAAGGCGGGCTGCACTGCCATAGCGCGGGGGCAGATGCCACTTGTGAATTTTCCATGGAAAAATGTAGCGAAAAGTGTAGCAGATTTAATAGAAAATAAAAAAAACTAAAATGATGACCAAGCTCTTTTTAATAATCGAAACGGCAGTCCGAATGCCTTTGCTTATATGTGCAATTATGCTATATATCATTCTGTTTACGCTCTTTTATTTCCGCAAAGAAGTGAAATCATTTTTCTCAAAAAAGAAAAAAGAAGACAAGCCTTCCGAAGATTTACCCGAAGAAGAAACTGCGCAAGTTGTTCATCGACCCACCACAGCAGCAAACGAAATGGATCTGTTGGAAAAGAGAGAACAGGAACAAACAAAGGAATTCGATTTCAAGGAACTTCCGAACGAAAATATTCCTTACGAAGAGGACGATATTTTGGCTGAAGAAGAGATGTTTCTCAATGACGCATTAGGCAGAAGCAATGAGGAAGACAGTACTTTCAACGAAAACGAAACCATCAATCCGAGCATCGTTTCAGAACCGGAACTGCAAGAGGACTATCAGAACTTTATTTCTCCGGAAGGCGACATAAATAAAGCCCGAAGATTTTACGATTTCATAGACCTGTCCGAGAACAACGACAATCTGTGGGCGCAACTGCAGGAAAAGCACAGAGACAAACTGTCGGAGTTGAGGGCGAGAATAGAAAATATTTACATGAACAAATAGTTGTGAATGGCTTTCAAAATTTATATCCTAACAAAATAATTATTAACTCAAAAAAAAAGATTATGAAAAAAATCAAAAAAATCTTTCAAAATGCTAAAATCTTTTATGGCATTTTTGTATTGCAATTCTTTGTAACGATGGACACGTTTGCCCAAGGCTTGAAAGCCGGAGGCGCAACCGCATTGTCAAATGTATCAACAGAATTGAACAATTATGTTAAACCTGCTTGTCAAATCCTTTATGCGGTAGCCGGAATTATTGCTATCGTTGGAGCAGTTCAGGTTTACTCCAAATGGCAGAGTGGCGACCCCAATGCAACAAAACTTGCGGCATCGTGGTTCGGCGGAGCAATCTTCATCTGCCTTGTTGCAGCAATCATTACTAGAATGTTTGGCGTTACAACTTAGTAAGTATGAACTATTTGGTCAATAAGGCAACTGACAAGAGCGTAGAGTTCAAGGGTTTACATGCACAGTATCTGATCATGTTCGCTATCGGTTTTGTCGGTTGCATTATTGTCTTTTTCATTATGAGTATAATAGGGGTTCCAATGATCATTTCATTGCCTCTAATCTTAACAGCCTTGTCTATGGTCGTATGGTATTCATTTACTGCAAACAAAAAATACGGCAAATACGGACTGATGCAAAAACAGGCACGAAGAAATGTTCCAACATTTCACATATCCCGAAAAACAACCTTGCAAATAACAAACAACCGATGATACAAACGCTTAAAACATCAACAATAGAAAACAGACTTCCGATATACAAGGTGGAAAACGACTGTATAATTTCCGTATATGGAGATATTACCATTGGTTTCAAGGTGGAATTGCCACCGATATTCTCAATGTCGTCTGCCGACTACGAACGTTTGCACACCACGTTCCTCAATGCCATAAAGGTATTGCCTATGTACAGCGTAATCCATAAACAGGATATTTTCCTAACCGAAAACTACCACTATAAACCCGATCCGAACAAAGAGCCGGATTCATATCTGTCCTCCGAACACCAACGTCATTTTGAGAACAGACCCTATCTCACACATTCTTGCTATCTATATGTTTCGCTGACATCTCGCCAAAATATTCGCAAACAGTCTCTGCTGACAACCCTCTGTCGGGGGAACTTGATACCCAAAGAATATTTGGATGATGAAAAGATTGCCAAATTTCTTGAAGCCGTGGAGCAGTTTGCAACTATTCTGAACAAATCGCACCTCTCTGTCAAGCGACTCACAACAGATGAGATTGTGGGAACCAATACAACCCCGGGCATTATAGACAAGTATTTAACACTCAAACGGGACGATGAAGAATTTATCTTGAAAGACATCAGTTTCTTTCCTGAAAAATTAAAGATAGGCGATAAGGAAGTGTTTGTTCACAGCGTGTCCAACGTTGATGACCTTCCGGCAATCATCTTCAACCATTCCAAATACGAACCGCTGTCAACCGAAAATTCGGAATGCTTGGTTTCATACGCGGCTCCGGCATCGGTGTTGTTGCCCTACAATCATATCTACAATCAGTACATTTTTTTGGATGATCCGCAATTCATCACAAATCAACTTGAAGGCATGGTTAAACGCATGCACTCTTTATCCAAACTTTCCCGCCAAAATGCAATCAACTCGGAACTTATCCGGGAGTTTTTAAACGAGATTCATTCCACGGAAAAGAAAATCGTGAGAATGCACGCAAACATCATCTCATGGGCAGATGAATCCTCTACGCCCGAAAAAGTGAAAAATGAAAGTGGTTCTGCGTTTTCGGATATGAATTGCAAGGTTCGGCACAACACCATAGATGCTCCGATGGTTTATTGGGCGGGAATACCCGGAAACGCCGCAGACTTTCCGGCGGAAGATACCATTGTTACCTCTTTGGATATTGCCTTGTGCCTGTTCTCCTTTGAAACCTTTGAGAAATCATTGCAATCGCCATTTGGGATATATCTATCTGATCGCCTCACACACAGACCCTTGCACGTGGATATTTCAGACAAACCAAAGAACGATAGCATCGTTCACAACCGGAACAAATTCATCATCGGACCTTCCGGAAGTGGGAAATCATTCACAACAAACCACATCGTGCGACAATACTATGAACAGGGAACGCACGTAGTCCTTATTGACGTGGGAAATTCATACGAAGCGCAATGTCAGATGATAAACGAAATGACGGGCGGAAAGGACGGTATATATTACACCTACACCGAAGAAAATCCCATTTCATTCAATCCGTTCTATACCGATGATGACGTGTTCGACATTGAAAAATTGGAAAGTATCAAAACGCTGATCGTTACACTTTGGAAAAAAGACGATGAACCGATGACCCGCTACGAGGAAACCATTGTGGAAGACACGGTTAATGGCTACTTGAAGTTAATCAAATCGAACAAGACGATACGACCCTGTTTCAATACGTATTACGATTTTCTGAAAGATACGTTTTTCCCCGCTCTTCGCAAGGATGTGAATTTTGACCCAACGCTTTTCAATATCGCATCTTTCATGAAAGTGCTCAGTGTTTACGCCGAAGGCGGAAAATACGACTATCTGCTGAACAGCGATAAAAACATTGACCTGCTCAACAAGCGTTTTGTTGTGTTTGAGCTTGACAATATCAAAGACCACCCTATCATATTCCCGGTGGTAACGATTATCATCATGGAAACGTTCATCAACAAAATGCGGAGGTTGCACGGAATACGCAAGATGATACTTATCGAAGAAGCGTGGAAAGCGATTGCCAAGGCGAATATGGCAGACTACATTAAATATCTGTTCAAAACCGTTCGAAAACACTTTGGCGAGGCAGTTATCATCACGCAGGAGGTGGATGATATCATCAGCTCCGACATCGTGAAAGAAACCATCATCTCAAACTCCGGCTGTAAGATACTATTAGACCAATCCATGTATGCGAACCGCTTTGAGGAGATTCAAAGACTGTTAGGGTTAACCGACAAGCAAAAAGCACTTGCATTGTCCTTGAACAAGGATATGGACCCAAAATTAAAGTACAAGGAAGTATTTATCGGGCTTGGCGACCGAGGAGCGGTGTATGCCACAGAAGTTTCCAAAGCGGAATTTTGGGCATACAACACTGAACAGGAAGTGAAAAAAGTGCTTTTCGACAAAGCAAAGGAGAAGGGCAGTATCATCGAGGCAATCAAAGAATTATCATCAAAATAATAAACAAAAAAATCACAATGTTATGAAAGCAAATCTTTTTAAGAATTTTATTATCGGGTTGTTGATAGGTTTTATGGTAATCCCTCCGAAGCAGGCTAAAACACAAGGACTTCCAGTGATTGATCCTGCGAATATACTGCAATCTGTAATCAATTGTATTCAATCATTGGGGACTGCAGGCGACCAGTTAGTCAATATTCAAAAAACGGTCAAAGGAGTGCAAGAAACAAAAACACAATTGGAAAAATTCCAAGAGTTTTATAATCAACACATTAGAGTTTATGCAGATTTTTTACCATATATTAACGAATCGTATTACATGATAAACAATTCATATTCAACAATTAATAACGGATACATCTATTTGAGCAAAGGTTTGAGAAATGGTTATGTGTCATCAAGACAACTGGTAGATTATATGAATGTAACAAACGATTTTTTGTATAGAATGAACAATTTCTTACAAAATGCCGTGCGAATTATAACCAATTATAAGAGTAGCGATGGATATGACAAGGTAACGATAGAATCAAAAATGGGAAGTGAAATTGGAAAGTTTTTTAAGGAATATGAAAAATTAGTGATTTATGTAAATACGATGCTGTATGGTACTGTCCAAAAATCCACACGAGAAACTGCGGAAAAAATTAAAACGGCAATCAACCTTTCTGACAACACAACTCTTCCTCCCGAATCTCCAAATGCAAGCGTGCTACGACGAGATAATATAGCCATAAGTTATGAATTGCGCAGAGCAA
>QMCD01001281.1_pt1 | contig 15593 bp, 13 predicted proteins | sample 1821841 | NCBI WGS metagenome assembly QMCD01 (sample SAMN01991225, study PRJNA193472) | Termite gut metagenome, whole genome shotgun sequencing project. | isolation source: worker | host: Macrotermes natalensis | reverse complement strand
AAGATCCAGGCCATACATTGCGAGTGGGCGAGCTCCTTAGCAAGCAACAGGAAATCTATGAAGCACTAAATGTATCAATTCCGGCCTCGTCATGAGAGGCCGAGAATCCGGGAGGAATGGGGGGAGTACGGGGAGTGTATATGATGATATATGATGAAAGAGGGATTTTGGTGTTTTAATATAATTGGATATCTGATATAATAGTGTTGAAAAATGTGTTTGAGAAATAGTGCATATTCTGCAAGCAACAATATTTTAAATGTTTAAAGTGGGGAGCCAATGATGTGATAATTTAATATTGGCTTGATCAGAAGGGGCGGGATAATGGTAACAAGGACAATAAATCAGCTTCATTTTGAAGATTTAGATGCAATAAGATTTGAAGAGTTGGTTCTATCTATGGTATATAGAATGAGAAGATGGGAAAAATTAGACCATTTTGGGAAGAAGGGTTCAGATGAAGGAGTTGATATTAGGGCAATTGAACTTCTGGAAAATGGAAAAGAAAACACTTACTTCTTTCAATGTAAAAGATATTTAAAAATCACAAATTCACAGTTGAAGAATATTGTAGATGATTATATTTCAAAAAATAGTAGTTTCCCAGAATATTATATATTGGTTATATCATTCGCAATGACAAGAAAGCAAATAGAATATTTTGAAAAATACTGCATAGAAAAAGGATTTAAAGCAGTATGGGTTTGGACGAGTTCAATTATAGAAACTATGCTTTATTCGGATTATCAAGATTTACTTTTTGCTTACTTTGGAATTAACTTAACGGAAAAAAGAAATAAATTGACTGGCAGTATCAGAAGAAATATTGCTTTGAAAAAAAGAATGAAGAAGGATTTTTTGAAATCGGTAGGAAGTATAAATAGCGAAGAAAGAATGGAGAGAATAGAAAAACCCTATTTAAAGTTTATTCATTCAGAAGTTTTGATTCATTCTATTTATGATAAGGCATATCCAGCAGAAAATACACTGTTGGACAATAATTATACTGGATATTACAAAGCAGAAGTTTATGATTTTTATCACAATGGACTTTTGGTAAGAGCATATCCTTATGCAAAGAATATTAAGTTGAAAATAAAAGAAGATTATGATTCAGAGGAATATGAAATTGCTGAGGTGAGGGTGCAAGTATTGGGATGTATTCCTTTTGAAAATATTATTGAATATGATATTGATGGAGATGAATACTATAACTATCCTCATATTTTCTGTGACTTTATCAATGTTACAGATCCATATGAAAAAATCAAGTATATTAGCAATAATGGATATACGATTGATGAAGAGGATATTATTGAATGAACATTTTAGAATGATTATTATGCACAGAACGGCATCTCTTCGGAGGTGCTTTTCTTTTACCTATTTTTCGGAGGTGTTATGAAATTATCATCAATATTAGGATTACGCAGTGCAAGGGATAAGCCAAAGAACAGCTACAGCAGTTCAGCTTATTCCTTTTTCTTTGGCCGGAGTAGCAGCGGTAAAGCAGTGAATGAACGGACAGCCATGCAGACCACAGCGATTTATTCCTGTGTGCGGATTCTGTCAGAAGCACTTGCTTCTCTCCCGCTTCATGTTTATCGGTATACGGATTCCGGCAAACCTGTCGAATGAGGGGATTTCCATTCTGGAGAATGCAGCCCATGTCGGCTTGCCGATTCCAAAGAAACTGAAAGCGGTGCTGGAACAGATTAAGGAGGAAGATGGCGTTGAAGGTAAATAAACAGTATGTGTCAGATAAGAACACATATGCAGGAAATGCACCCCGCTATATCGTGGTGCATAACACAGATAACTTTGCAACAGCAGCAGATGCCCTAGCTCATGCCAAGGCACAGTACAACGGCAACCTAAACACTTCCGTCCATTATTACACTGATGATAAGAAGACGGTTTATCAGACAGCTCCTCATGACAAAGGATGCTGGCACGTTGGAGTAAACTATGGTGGCCGGCTGTTTGGCACAGTGAATAACAAGAACAGCATCGGTGTAGAGATGTGTGTCCAGGCGGGATACGACTTTAACAAAGCCTTTGCCAATACAGTGGAGTTTGTCCGGCAGTTGATGGCCGAGACTGGTATTCCGGCAGACCGGGTGGTGCAGCATTACGATGTCTGTGCCAAGAACTGTCCGTCCCAGATAAGGAAGAAGGGGGTGTGGGAGGAGTTTAAGAAGCAGATTGGTCATTTGGATGATGTGAAAGATAACAATCACAGTGACAAACCGAGCGGTTCCTCCCAGACAATTAAGCCGTTATCAGGATATGTGAAAATATTTTATAAAGGAAAAGATGGTTTGAATATACGGAAAGCTCCTTGCATGGGTGACAATGTGGCAGAGACTGTCTTTGAAGGAACCTATACGGTTATTGGTATCAGCGGAGATGGTCATTGGTATCAGCTTAAATCTGGGCTGTTTATCACTACAGGCCGGGAATATGTGCAGTTTATTGAAAAGGTGCCGTCTGTCAGCTACATGGTCAAGATTTCTATTCCCAATCTTCGGATCCGTAAAGGGCCGGGAACAAATTATGAGATTCAGCCAGGCTTTACAGGCAAAGGAGTATTTACCGTGGTAGAGGAAGCAGGTGGCCCAGGAGCTTCAGGATGGGGGCTATTAAAAGCGTATCAGAAGGAGCGGAATGGGTGGATTTCGCTGGATTATGCCGTCCGTGTTTAACCGCCAGCAGATTTAAGAAAGAGTTGGATAAAGCCGCTGGAAACCGCTGAATTGCTTGACTTTAGAGGGCTTTAGAGTGATTAATAGACTACCAAAAAACGAAAGGAGTTCTAATATTTATGGTAGTTGCAGGACGAGTTAACAAAGTGGCATTTTACTGCCGGATGAATCGCAGAAACCGTGACTATACACAATTTCTTCCAGAAGTCAGTCAGACTTTAGATAAGCGGTTTGGTAAAGGAAACTGGGAGATGCAGATGTTTTGTGAAATTGCTTCCGGTGTGGATCCGGCCAGGAAGGAATTTAACCGCCTTAAAATGGAGCTGAGAGCCGGGAAGTTCGATACCGTTATTACTATTACAGCATCAAGATTATCAAGGGATTGGATGCAGTTTATGGATTTTATGAAGCTGTGCTTGAGAAATTGATTTAATCATTACCAAGTCTATATCGAGGTTTGCCAGAAATACCGTTACCGTCCTGAAAGTTGCACGAGAGCTGAAGGGACTGGGAGTCGGTATTTTTTTGAAGAACAGAAGATCAACACTCTTTCAGGGGACGGTGAGATGATGCTTGCCGTCCTCTCTTCTTTTGCACAGGAAGAGAGCCGGAGCATGAGCGAAAACAATAAGTGGACGATTCGGAAGAAAATTTGAGCAGGGTGAAGTCATGATCAACACAGAACGTTTCCTGGGTTATGACAAGGATGAATATGGTGGGTTATCCATAAATGTGAAAGAAGCGCTGATTGTAGCATTTCTATTTGATATGACGCTATTCGGCATGGGGAGTTCCCGGCTGAAGAATCTCCTCAACGATCTCGGAATTAAGATCGTTACCGGAGGGGAGTGGCATGAAGGTTCCATAAGGGGTGTGTTAATCAATGAAAAATATAAAGGGGATTGTCATCTGCAGAAGACCTTTACGCCGGAGAATAAGCGCAACCAGACAAGACAGAACCGGGGTGAAGTACAGAGCTATTACATTACCGATAATCATCCGGCTATTGTCAGCGCAGATTTGTGGGATCAGGTACAAGAAGAACGGAATCGACGGAAAAAGGAGCGCAATATCGGTTCTGACGGAACAGCAAAATATCAGAATCGCTACCCATTGAGCGGTATGCTGGTTTGCCCGTATTGCGGCAAAAACCTCCGGCGCCGGCAGGTGCATAAAAAGAGAATCCAGTGGTGGTGCAGCACTTATATCGAGAAGGGAAAGCAAGTGTGCCATGGGATTCGGGTTGAAGATACAGAAGTACAGAAGCAGAGTATCACAAAGACTACGGTAATTGAGGAGGTGGAGCTAAATGGCAAGAAGCATTACCATTATACCAGCAAGGCAGAGTTCGGCAACCGATGCCGGCAACGGCCAGAATGTGCCGAAGCTGCGGATGGCAGCATACTGTCGGGTATCAACCGACCAAGAAGAACAGCTATTAAGCTATGAAAACCAGTTGAATTATTACACTGGCTATATCAACAATAATCCGCTGCCGGTCCGGTAAGATTGATATGATTATCACCAAATCGATTTCCAGGTTTGCACGAAACACGCTGGACTGCCTGAATTATGTCAGAGAACTCAAGGATCTGGGGATTGGTATTATATTTGAAAAGGAAAACATCAATACATTGGATGCCAAAGGTGAGGTTCTGCTGACTATTCTTTCTTCACTGGCACAGGATGAAAGCCGGTCTATCTCTGAAAATTCTACCTAGGGGATCCGCCGACGGTTTGAAAAGGGACAGCATAAGATGAGCACCAAGCGGTTTCTGGGCTATGATACAGATGAGGATGGGAAGCTGGTGATTAACCGGAAACAGGCGGCGATTGTAAAGCGGTTGTACTTTGAATTTCTTAGTGGAAAGACAGTTGATTACATTAAACGAATTTTTGAGCGGGAAGGTGTCATCAACTGGGATGGCAGCACAAAATGGCAGGTAACCACGCTGCATAGTATGCTGGAAAATGAGAAGTATAAGGGTGATGCGGTTTTGCAGAAGAGTTATACTGTGGACTTTCTGACTAAGAAACGAGTAATTAATCAGGGGGAAATACACAAATTTTATATTGAAGATGATCATGAAGCGATTATTGAACCGTGGATATGGGAATGTGTGCAGTTGGAGATTGAGCGGCGGAAACGGTATCTGGAGGAGCATGGTACGAAATCATATTCGAATAATACGGAAAAAAATCCGTTTGCTTCAAAGATTATCCTCGGGGAGTGTAATAAGGTATTTACTAGGAAGGGATGGCGTAGCAGCACTGGAAAAACTAGGAAGATTTGGCAATGTAGTCAACGGTATAAGGTGAAGGGCGTTATGGGGTGCAGCAATCGTCATATGGGCGAGGAGAGTATTGGTGAAGTATTCTTGCGTGCGTGGCAACATATTCTGATTAATAGGGATGGGTATTTTGAGAGGTGGAAGGTTCAGCAAGAAAGTGAAAATTTGCTGGAGGCGTATTATGCGAAGCTATTTATTGAGCTTACTCAGACGATTGATCTGGAAGAACTGGTGGATGATGATTTTATGTTGAAGGTACTGAGTCACATAAAGATATTCGAGGACGGAACACTGGTGGTGATTTTCTTTGATGGGTCAGAAGTTGAGTTGAAAAGTAAAGAAGGGTAAGAAAAGTTGCCGATGGGGAGGGAAAGTCCTGATCAGCGTTTTCTCTAGCACTTTTGTAATTTGTTATGACTTGAATTATGATAGAAATGATTTCAGAGATATGATATAATATATGAGCGTTTTAAATAAATAAATAGAGGTGTAAAATGGCACTTACAAATGAACAAAAGAATTGGTATGAAGAACAAATATTGAAATTGGATCATAATCAAGAAATAATCAGTATAAATCAAGAAAGTGATATCATAAATTATTCTCACAAACTGCGGTCTGATGAAAATCAAGCCAAGGACCAGAATCCGGAGGAATATGTACATGCATTAACCATTTGTATTTTGTGCAGTTCAAAATATAAGTATAAGTTAGAAAACTTATATCATGAGAAGTATTTTGCTCATGGAAGTTCAGGATCGTTGTCAGATGAGGTCGACTTGATGGTTTATGATGAAGATGGTTTGTCATATGCTTTGTGGGAAATAAAAGCTTATGATAAATTTGACTCTTCGGAGGAACAGGCTATTGAGTATCAACTATTTGGAACAGCACAATTGGCTAATAGTCCTAAATTGCTTGTTTATGCGACAATTGATCCGGATGGCAAAGAAGCAAAACTTAAGTTGAAGTGTATTGATTATACACAGTATAAATCATTTGAAAGCTGGGTGGATGCAGGCAAACCATATTCAGACGATTTTCCAGTAGAATATCAAGATATTAATTACCGCCCTTATACTGCGGGTGGAGCAAGAGATCTAAAGGTGAATTGTACTCAAGCAGATTTTAGAGCTGTTGCAGCGACATTCCATAATGATTTTTTTGGAGAACACCCTGATAATTCGTTATTTATTAATTTAGTTAAATGTCTTCTAGCCAAAATATATGATGAGAGAACAAGGAGAAAAGGGGAAGAATATAAATTTCAAATCTTGTATAAATCAGGTAAGCCTGATAATGCTTCGAAGGTATTTGAAAATGTGAATCAACTATACAAAGAAGCTTATGTAAGATATATTGATCAAGGGGCTGTGGTAGCAGATGAAATTGACCCTAAAGAATTTGCAAAAGAAAAAGTTAAGGCCGTTGTCTCGGCACTTGAAGGTATGTCTATTACAAAAGGTGCTGCTTTAAATGGGGATATAATAGGAGCTTTTTTTGAGGAAATTTTGAGAATTGGTTTTAAGCAAGATAAGGGAATGTATTTTACTCATTCAAATATTGTTCGATTTATGATAGAAGCGATTGGGTTATCAGAATTAACAAAGGATGTCTGGAAAAAATCAACTCACCCGGAGAACAGATTACCTTATGTAATAGATCCGGCTTGTGGCTCGGGTTCGTTTTTGCTACATTCGATGAATGTAATTACCGATGCTGTAAAAAATGACGAAGATGATTTGGTGAGTGATTTTGAATCTAAACAATTTTACACAGCAAGAATGTCAAATGAAGTTCCAAACTATTGGGCAGAGAACTTTATGTATGGGTTTGATCCTAAGTTTATCATGGCGATTACAGCAAAGGTAAATATGGTACTTCATGGTGATGGCTCAGCGCATATTTTTAAATACGATGCTTTTAGCTCATTTTCTGATTATTCGGATACTAAACTGCGAGTTTTGGGTAATAGTGCCAGAAATGTTTCTAAAAAGAGTTATAATTATGATGTGTGTGAAACTTTCGATGTTGTGTTATCTAATCCGCCATTCGGTGTAACATTATCCCCTGATGTTAGTAGAGGGCTATCGAAAACATTTTTGTTGCCTAAAGCATTGCCAAGCGAGGCGTTATTTATTGAAAGGTGTTTTCAGTTATTAAAACCTAATGGCAGGATGGGCCTTGTTCTGCCTGAATCAATATTTAATGCAGTAGATATTTTGCCAGTACGCCTTTTCCTTTATAGAATGTTTAAAATAAAGGCTATAGTTGCATTACCTAGAAATGCATTTATTGATACGCCTACTTTGACTAGTTTATTATTTGCACAAAAGAAAACGGAAAAAGAAATCAACGAGTGGGATAAGGAATGGGCCAAACATAAAGTGTATGCAGATAAAAAAGTAAAAGAAGCAAAGGTTTTATTATCATTGGCTAACATAAATGAATATGATTCGCCTATATGCTTGATGGATGCGGTATTAAAAAAAATATCAAACATCGTATCTGAAAAGGAATGGATTAACAAGCGTGGTAAAAATGCTGAGATTATTCCTATCAAAATGGATTTAGAGGGTAAGACCATTGAGGAAGTTAGGGAATATTATTTAGAGATACTCAAATCGGCTTCGTTTAAAAAAATAATTATAAGATATGTATTTAACAGTACAGTGCAGAAAATAGATTATAACTATTATGCATATGAAGTGGAGGAACTTGGCTATAAGCTAAGCAAAAGGAAAGAACGAGCCAGGCCAAATCAATTATGTAAATTTTTCGGCATACAGAGTGAAAAAGCTATAAATAATCTTAATTTGTGTGGTGAAGAATATAAGGTTACAGTAGACACTGGTACGCCAGAAACAGTACTAGATTATATTGTGAAAGACGTGAGGTGGGATTAATGTTTGAAAAAGGAAATTATCCAATAAGAAGTATAGCTAGTTTAAAGAAGATTTCGGAATTTCATTCATTAAGATGTGACGCAAAACAGTTTGAAAGCAGATACAGAGAATTAGATGAGCTTATTGGAGGAGCAGATTATTTCTTCTTAGGTGATTTATTACCAGAACCTCTTGTAAAGGGAATTCAACCAATATATATCGATAGTGACGATGGGATACCTGTGATTAATACATTATCTATTCAGAACTTGAAAATTAATGTAAAAGACTGCCGATATATAGCGGAGGAGGTTTATGAAAGTATATTAGAGGCTAGGAAGTTGAAGAAAAATGATGTTTTGTTAACTATGGATGGTGGAACATCCATTGGTAAACCGGTTTTGTTTGAAGAAGAAGGAGAGTTTACTGTTGATAGTCATGTGGCAATACTTCGTCCCAAAGGCATTACACCGAGAGCTTTAGTTTATTTGTTAGCATCACCTATTGGTCAATTACAATTTAATAGGTCAGAATCTGGAGCAAGTGGACAGACCTCAGTTACTGAGGAAGATTTAAGAAGATTTAGGTTTCCCCAACATGTGTTAAGTAAAATTGATGAAATTGCATCTGAATTAGATCATAAGCGACATGAGATCGAAAATGAAAAAGAGATGTTGTTTCAGCGAGAAATTGAAGCATGGAATGAATTTACCGAAAAATGTTTCTGAAAATAGAATGCTAGTTAGCACTAAATTGCCAGCTTAGAATTATTGATTTTAGGTTGGCTTTTGCTCTTTTAAAATTCGATAATGAAGACTATCATTGATTTTCAAAAACACGTCAAATAATCTGAACAGAAGATTATATATGAATATATAAATGTATGCAATAATTCAGTGTTTTACATAAATATTTAAATCACAATAAGGACGGCGAACTTGTAATACATAAGCTGAAAATTAGTAAGTCTTGTAAAATTCATAGATATTGAATTGACAGATTATAAATATAAAGAATTGTTCAAATCAACGAATACCCCCGTTGAATTATTTGGAGGAGTTTCGCCATGTAGTATAAAAAATACCTTTCACCGCATGTTGAGACGGTGGTTCTGATGTCTAAGGTCAGGTAAATAAGTGTGAAAAGGCTTGATTTCAGTTTTTTTTGCTATCGAGAGTATGAAACATTCAATCCGAGGTTTAAGCATAACGCTCTACGGAAACAGTGCGATAGGCGCTTAGCGAAAACAGTGTGTATTGTTTAGACGCCGATTTAGATATCGGTCATTGAAAAAGTGGTTTAGATGCCAGAAAAGGTCGAGGCGGCGAGATGGATGTTGGCGATGAAAAATAATTCAGCGCACGCTATCTTTTCGGTGTTTTTAGTTTAGAACTGCAAGAGTTGCCTGAGAAACGACCTTTGAAATTTGAATTTATGATAACATCATTATATTGAAAGGTACGGTCCCATCAGAGAGCTTATTCCACATAAGAGGTGAGAAAATGAATGAAGTGGTTACAAAGAAGGATGTATTCCTTGATTTAAATATTGGGGATGGTGGTTTTGAATTTTCTACCTCTATAGCCGATGCCTTGACGCAAGCAGAAATGGAGCTTGACGTTTTAAATGAAACAATCGAGTCCATCAAGGCCCTAAAGCCAAATTGTGATAAGTTGGATTATATTTTGGCTGCAAGTTCTGGAGCACTATGTGGCGTTATCGATATTTTTTTAGTTGGAAAGCCCGGTGAGTCTCCACTTGGCAATATTACAGATGAGTGGTTTACTAACAGAACAATGGATTTTGCCAAGCTATGCCATCCAGAGAGCAAGAATTTTGATAGTCTCGAATCGGCACTTCGATTTTTGGAAAAGAAATTCAAAGTGCCCTACGACCAGACCGGCCTCGGTGATGCTGGAAAAGCCATCTTCGATTTGAATGCCAAAAACCATCATTTTAAATCTCTTGCACACAATCCGAGCTTGCTAGGCCTATTCTTTTCTATACTTGATCAATTCACCAATACTTCTCATTTTGTGACAGATGGCCAGCTTATCTCCCTTCAGAAAGCCGATGAGAATTGGAAGTTACAGGGTAGTAATGTTCCAAGTAAATTATTCTGCGGGTTTGTGAACTGGATAGGCCACCTTATTTCAGATGTCTCAGGTTCTCAATCCAGTGCCAGAGCCGGAAATCGTGGGATGGGTATCCCGTCGCCTCTTTGGACTTGGACCAATGATATTATCGCTATAAAAGCAAAGCTGAGACTCAGTGCCTCAGAAACAGATAAAGCCATGAACGAGTTGGCGCTGAATATCTTTGAGAAAGGGTATGATACAAGATTTCAGACTGCACAGGCCATCCCTGTATTTTTGAATGAACTGCTTGTTCGTCTCATCTATTCAATCCGGCGCCTCTTCAGATATTTCTCAGAAACGCAAAGGGCAGATCGTTCTTTTGCGTTAATGTGGAAAAAGTGTGAGCCGTTTTCTAATCCCACGGTCAAACGAATGCTAACTGTTGCACATGGAACATTCTGTCTGGTTGATATTGCTGATGCAGTGGGAAGGGCTTTTATAGAAGGTGGCGGCAATTTTAATGCAGTTGAATTTGTTCTACGTCTCAATATTGTAGGAGTCGGACGATTCGCAATATCCTTATATGGAGAAACCAAGAGAGCAATTTCGTATAATCATGCAAAAAGAGAAGCAGAATTTGTATCAAAAGAAATCATTGTTGTTAATAACTACATAGAAGGTCTAAAAATTCTGTCTTTGAAATATGATGATCTACACCTTTTGATGTTTATCAACGATTTTGAGAGGAGTGACGCTTATGTAGAGGCTTTTGGAAAGTCTGTAGCATTGGCAGAATTACGTGATGTTCCGGAAAACAGGATATTAAAAAGCAAGTCAGATATAGACAAATACTTCGGAGGGAAATGATTATGGCAAAGAAGCTATCAAAACTTCAATTGGCACAGGAGAAGGCTGAGGCCGCTGCAAAAAAGACAAACAAGGAAATCGAAGAACTGGGACATCACACCAGCGCTTTGTACGCTTCTTTAAATGCGATCCAGTCATTATTTGACCGTATTCGGAATGTGCCAGAGGAGGACAAGTTAAAATATGAGGAACTGAAGAATATCAGGGTAGACTGGAAAAAGCAAGCAGAAAATATTGAACTCGAATATAAAAAATCTGAAGTAAAGGCCGCAGGTCAGGGAGCTGCAGGTGTGGGCGCTGGTGTCGCTGTTGCGGCCCTTGGTCCTACAGCTGCTATGGGTATTGCGACAACTTTTGGTGTTGCTTCTACAGGTACGGCTATATCTGCATTAAGTGGTGCTGCAGCTACAAATGCAGCTTTGGCATGGTTAGGCGGCGGTGCTTTGGCTGCAGGCGGTGGAGGAATGGCTGCTGGTAGTGCATTTTTAGCGCTCGCAGGTCCGGTAGGATGGGCAATCGCCGGTGTTTCCATCGTTGCAAGCGGATTGACGTTTTTTAAGACGAAAAGTGATAAGGACAGACTTGAGAACATTTTTACCCTTATAAGTAATAGAGATGTTAAATCATACGAACTTGCCATAGTGGAACTAAGTGAGCGTGTAGAGAGAATCGTGAATGAGGCCGGAAAGTTGACGGAGGCAATTACCAAAATTGAAACTTTTGGTATGGACTACAACAAGATGTCAGAGGCCCAACAATATGAGCTTGGGGCATATGTTAACCTAATGGAAGCATCCACCATGTTGCTGGTTAATCCGATTTTAGGTCTACAACCCAAATACACAGAACAGGATTTTGAAAAGTTCTGTGTGTCTGAAACGGAGTTGTTTAGAATATACTTCAAATATCATAAGGGCATGGTTATTTCGCTAGCTAATTTGCTTTATAAAATAAAGCTGGATGATAAGGACAAAAAGCTACTGGCTAAGTCTCTGAAGAAGAACAAGGAATTCCTGTCATCAGTTAAAATGTCCAAAAAAGAATTCAGTGCTGATGACATCTCAATGATTGAGAAAGCATTGGATTACAGATATAGATTTACCACCTATTAAAGATATAACAAAGAGGCAGGACCCTATCACTGGTCAAAATCCAGCGGTAAGGGGCCTGTGTTATATTCCAATATTCCTATTCCTCTACATCCACACTAATATTGGACTTGAAGAGAATGGTGATTTTCTCATCAAAGACTGTAATCTTTTGAATCAACCTGCGAACAAGGCTTTCATCAAACACGGTAATATCGCTGGGTTGTTCCTTTAAGAAATTGCAAAGCTGGGTAATTCGTGTCAGCTTCTCATCCCGGAGAACGCTATCGGTTTCTGACTTGGCCTTCAACTCCCGGAGCTGGAATATCTCGTCAGCAACGTTGTCGTAGGCATCACGGTTGTTGGCTTTTTTCAGGAGCTCCATCTGCAATTCCAGCAGTCGGGCATCAATGTCGGCAGTGGAAGCGGAGGCATCGTTGCGGATGACTGTCGCGATGTTATTTTGCAGGATTTCCATGTAGCCGCTCTTATCAGAATCATTTCGTTGATGGCTTTCAGGATAATGCCCTGCAGGAATTCTTCATTGACCGTTCTGGCCCTGCAAGCAATGCCGGTATTTTGTAGGCGACTTTCACAACGCCATACAATGGATTTGCAGCCCCGATTGTTCCAGTGGATGCGCCGGAATATTTCACCGCAGTCGCCGCAGAAAATAAGCTGAGAGAAGCAGTGGTTACTGATGTAGCTGCGCTTCCGGCCATTGGCGCTGGTATGCACTACGCGGCGGCGTACCAGTTCTTCCTGCACCTGCATGAAGACACCGGGAGTGGCACCATTCGCAAAGAACTTGGCACCATACTCCTCACAGGCAATGGCCATGCCAATCGCATTCTTGTCCATAGCAATTGGTGAATATCCCACCAGACCGTCAAAGCCAAGTCCCGGAATATGAAGCACATCGGAGGGCTTGAGCTTTACAACAGTGCCGTTTATAGTGGGCGCATCGTCCTTGCTGGTGTTGTACTGGTAGTAGAGCCTTCCGTTTTCATCTCTGTCCACGGTCATGCGATTAGGCATAAGTGGATAGAGGGCGATGACCTCTCCTTTACCGTTGCGAATAATCTGGGCATAGGCATTTCCTTACAGCATACATATAAAAAGCAAAAAACCCTATATTTAAAAGGTTTTTAGGCTTTTAAGGCCCGGATTATCGCTTGTTTGTCGCTTAAATCTACAAATAGGAACTTTACGATAAGGCAAGTAAACTAGCGATATTAGAATTTAGGCATTGCAAACTCTGTCAAATTGTGCAATAATAATAATTGGATATTTATAGTCACAAAGAGGTGTAAGCATGATTAAAGCGGTATCGGTATACGATGTTCTAATCTCTTGCCCGGGGGATGTCGCGCCTTTTGTTGATTTGATTGAAAACGCAATAGGAAAGTTTAATAACTTTTACGGACGTGAAAATAACATCATCTTGCGCCCTATTAGTTGGAAAAATAACGCTTTCCCGCAGTTTGGAGCAAACCCACAAAAAATTCTTAATAAACAAATAGTTGATACGTCAGACTTTATAGTCGCAGTATTTTGGACAAGGTTTGGTACAAAAACAGAAGATTATGGCTCTGGCACAGAAGAAGAAATAGAACGCATGATATCTTCTGGTAAGCAAGTCTTTTTATATTTTTTGGACAAGCCCGCAAAACCCTCAAGTATCGACTTAATACAATATGAAAAGATTCGAGAGTTTCGCGAAAAGAATAAAGAAAAAGGCCTATTCTTTATTTTGGAAAATGAAGCTTCATTGCAAAACGCCTTTCGTGAACACTTGGAATTGTATATTGACAGTATTATTCACGGAAAAGCGTTTAACTCTGTAAAAGGCAGTAAAATGATTCTATGGGTGGACGATTGCCCTGAAAATAACGTTTATATACGCAGTATACTTGAAAACTATGGGCTTAAATTTGATTTGGCGTTAAACACTGAACGCGCTATGCGATTTCTTAGTGATAATAGTTACTCACTCGTTATTTCTGATATGGGACGCAAAGAAGGTTCGCGCGAGGGGTATACTTTGCTTAAACAAATTCGTGACAGTGGGAATAATATACCTTTCATTATATTTTCTTCTGATGGTAGCCGCCCTGAACATAGGGCTGAAGCAGAAAAGAATGGGGCACAGGGTTCAACGGATATTGTACAAGAGGCGGTAAATATGGTGCTTAAACTTATTATCAACTCTTGATATATGGAACTTCAATCCGGAAAATGATATTACGTCTTTAGCGAACAACACCATTTAAGCCATAAGTACAGGGATATACATTCGCTTTATATTTAATTATCTATAATTTAACCCCGTAAAACCCTGCATATGAATCTGCTTTCAGAATTGAAACTAGGGAGGATAATAATGACTATAACTGATATTTTAGCGTTAACCGCAGTTATACTTTCTGTTGTTTCGATTGTGGCGACGGTTATATTTAGTTTGTTGCAACAAAAACACAACAAAAATAGTGTTCGCCCTATTTGCGAGATTAAGTTTTCAGATTATGAAAATCTGGTTTCTGTTTACTTACGTAGCAAGAATGGGTCTTTGTCCAGTTCGGCAACGTCGATTTCGAGCGGCGTCTGCACCTCGCGCATAATGCCGGATATAGTCCGGCTGTTGCGGCAACGCAGTATAAATTTCTGGTACAAAAGCGCGTTGTCATAATCGGCTTGAGCCGCCGCGATAAGCGCCTTGTTGCCGTTTTTCTCGGCGGCGTCTAACCTTTTCGCGGTCGCTAACAGTTCGGGTAAATGTTCGTCAAGCTGCCGCCCTGTCAGTTCGTGCAGGCAACCACGCGCGCGGGCTTCGTTTTCAATCCATGTTTGCCCGTCATAGACGATAAACTTTTGTCGCCGCGCTGTGCCGCATTTTCACGCCATACTCGGCCGCAAGGACATTGCTTTCGCCAACGTCGGTATAGTCGGGCGGCTTCAAAAACTCGTCCGTATCGCTTTTATAGTGGCCGGGTTCGTAAACCTCGCGGCAATCCGCAATAGCACGGGTAATTGTCCGCTCCCGGTAGTCGGTGCGCTCCCGCCACTTTTCCCGACGCCCTAACGCCGATTGGCTGAAAAGCCGCTCCATTTGCGCGGGGTCTTTGCGCATCCAAAATGACAGTATGTTCAATAGCGCCATATCGGCCGCGCTTTCGTCGCCGTTGTACGCTGATAAATCGCCGTTATCATATAGGGCTATAAACTTTGCGCCATTAGCGGCGGCGCGGGCTTTTTCTATGATTTCCGCGTCGGACAGGACAGATGGCGGCATACCCTCTTTGCTTTCGCTTGTGCTAACCGCGCACGGCTCGATATTGCCGCCCGTCTGTGTCCGCATAAACTCCGACAAATTCATATCGCCGGGGATATAAGTAACCGCCGCTCCCTCTACGCCATAATTCAGTTGCGCCGGGCCGCTAACCGCTTTATCGAAGTACAGTTGCGGAAAAGCCGCCGTCGTTTTCTTCATAATGGCGGTATAGGCTTCAATGTCGGCGATAGGCTCTATTGGCATGATGTTATGGAAACGCGGACGGGCGCTTTCGGCTTTGCCCGTTTTTGCGTCGGTTTTGTCTTTCATGTTGTTACGGCTCGGATATTGGTACATTGCCACGCCGGGGAAAGCCGCCGCCACGTCCTCCGGGGTTATCCAGTCGGC
>QMCD01001643.1_pt1 | contig 15599 bp, 13 predicted proteins | sample 1821841 | NCBI WGS metagenome assembly QMCD01 (sample SAMN01991225, study PRJNA193472) | Termite gut metagenome, whole genome shotgun sequencing project. | isolation source: worker | host: Macrotermes natalensis | reverse complement strand
GTTACGGATTTTGAAGCCGTCGCGCGGAAGCTTAAACTACAATAAAAAGGTGTGGATACAATGGAAAACGCAATTGACAAGCCGCGCAGAAAAATTATTTATATGGACGACGTAAATTACAGCCTGTTGTCGGTAAAGGCGCGGCTTCAACCATATTACGAGGTTTTTCCTGCGCAGTCGGTTGAAACTCTTTATAAGATTTTAGATAACGTCGTACCCGATTTAATTCTGTTGGATATTAATATGCCGCTAATAAACGGATTTGAAATTACTAAGCAATTAAAAAACGACGAAAGGTTTTCATATATACCCATCATTTATTTGACCGGTAAAAACGATAAAAAAACAGTATTAAACGCAATGGAGCTTGGCGCGGTGGATTTAGTGACGAAACCGTTTACCGACGAGGAATTGGTTAACCGTATAGAAAATCAATTGTCGCCGGGAAAACAGGAGGAATTTAAACCCGTAATACTGGCCGTTGACGATAACCCAAGTATATTAAAGGCAATCAACGAACTTCTTCACAAGTATTACAGGGTGTATACTCTTCCAAAACCGGAAACTCTGGAAATGATTTTGGAAAAAATAAAGCCAGATTTATTTTTACTGGATTGTAAAATGCCGTTGGTCAGCGGGTTTGACCTTGTGCTTAAGATACGGGAGTTCCCAAAATATAAAATGACACCGATTATTTTCCTCACGTCGGAAGGTACGATTGACACTTTAAACGCCGCCGTCAATTTAGGCGCGAGCGATTTTATCGTAAAGCCGATTGACGAAGGTGTGCTGCTTCAAAAATTATTGTTACATTCCGCAGATTATATGATGAGACGGCATCTGCGGGCGTTCTAAGAAACTCACGGCATTGTGTAAAGGATGAAATTTATATGAAACTGCAAACAATTTTTGTAGTTGACGACAGCGATACGAATCTTACAATGGCGGCCGATGCGCTGGAACAGCAATACAAGGTAATAACCATCCCGTCGGCGGCTAAGATGTTTTCGCTTTTGGGAAAAATAACGCCCAGCTTAATTTTATTAGATGTAGAAATGCCGGGTATGGACGGGTTTGAGGCGTTAAAACGTCTAAAGGCGAACCATGATTACGCGGATATTCCCGTCATTTTCTTAACGGGGCTAAACGACAACTCAAGCGAGGCCAAGGGCATCGAGCTTGGCGCGGTGGATTTTATATCGAAACCTTTCTCCCGGACGGTACTGCTTAACCGTCTTAAAACGCATTTAAACCTGGACGGTTTAATCCGTGAACGCACGGAACAGCTTCGCCAGCGTACCGAGCAATTATTTTTACTGCACAACAATATCGTTTTCACCCTGGCGGATTTGGTTGAAAGCCGTGACGCAAACACTGGCGGGCATATTGAACGTACGACGGCATATCTAAAAATATTAGCGGACGCGATGCTTCAACACGGGGTTTATATCGAGAAAATACGCGAGGTTGCCGAGGGTGCGCTGGACGAGGGAATGTTCATTGTGGAGGCGCGAATGGCGCCAGGTAATATCGTCGAGATCATTGTGGACGGTGACGGGCCTGTGGGGATAGATAATTGCGTGGCGTTGAGCAAGGTGGTCGATGGCGCTTTCGACCGTGAAGTAGAGGATTTCGAACTTACGGTATCGTCGGCGGGCGTGGGTCAGCCGTTGAAAGTTTTGCGGCAGTATAAGAAACTTATCGGCCATCCGGTGGAGGTTCTGCTCGCGAACGGTACGAAGATCGTCGCCGAATTGCGTGCGGTGGGAGATGAGGGCATTACATTGGCATGGGAAGAACAAGTGGCGGTAGAAGGTAAAAAACGCAAGGAGAAAGTGGAGAGGGTTGAAAAGTACCCCTTGAGCGAGGTGAAGTGGACTAAAGAGTGGTTGGACTTCAAATAGCGCATGCCCGCGAAGGGCAATTAAATTAGACCGCCTTACACACGGGTGGCACCTGAAAGAGGATAAATTACAAAAACAATATGGACAATCTGAATTTGATAAGCAACTTTGCGGAGTTCAAAGAGCTGAAGAATATCGACAAAAGCACAATGATCAGTGTGCTTGAGGACGTTTTTCGCCATTTGCTGATCAAGACTTACGAGACCGACGATAATTTCGACATTATTATAAATGCCGACCGTGGCGATTTGGAGATTTGGCGCAACCGTACCATCGTGCCCGACGGCGAGGTGGAAAACCCTAATCAACAGATTTCGTTAAGCGACGCACGGAAGATCGACAGTACTTATGAAGTAGGAGAAGAGGTTGCCGATGAGATTAGGCCGGCGTGCGGTGTTGTCGCTTCGCCAGAACCTCGCGTCGCGTATCATGGACCTCGAAAAGGCGGGTATATACGAGAAGTATAGCCAGAAGGTCGGCGAGATCATCACAGGTGAGATATATCAGGTGTGGAAGAAAGAGGTGCTTATCCTCGACGACGACGACAATGAACTGATCCTCCCGAAGAGCGAGCAGATACCCAACGACTTTTTCCGTAAGGGCGAACAGATACGCGCTATCGTGAGCAAGGTAGAGATGCGCAACAACTCACCGGTGATCATCCTGTCGCGCACGGCACCGGAATTTCTGGAGAGATTGTTCGAGTTGGAGGTGCCGGAGATATTCGACGGTATCATCACTATCAAAAAGATCGTTCGTATCCCGGGTGAGCGTGCCAAGGTTGCGGTGGAGAGCTACGACGAAAGGGTCGACCCCGTGGGTGCATGCGTAGGCATGAAAGGGTCGCGCATATATTCAATTGTAAAAGAATTGCGTAACGAGAATATCGACGTCGTGAACTGGACTAACAACACGCAGTTGCTGATCCAGAGGGCGTTAAACCCCGCCAAAGTGGTATCGATAACGTTGGACGAGGATCGAAAGACGGCGGCGGTCTATCTGAAACCCAACGAGGTTTCGTTAGCTATCGGTAAGGGCGGCTTGAACATCCGCTTGGCGAGCATGCTGACCGGTTACGATATCGACGTTTACCGCGAGAGCGAAGAAGAAGACGTGGCGCTGGACGATTTCTCGGACGAGATCGAACAGTGGGTGATCGACGCCCTCAAAAGCGCGGGCCTCGATACAGCCAAAAGCGTACTGGAACTTTCGATGGACGAATTGATGCGCCGTACCGATCTCGAAGAAGAGACGGTGAAAGAAGTGGTTGCAATACTCAAGTCCGAGTTTGAGTAGGGTGTGCCTGAACGGGGCCGATAGTTATAATAATTAATAATAGCGTTCGGTTATGCACGTAAAATAATGATCTATCTGCGTTGGCAGGTGCCTCTGCGCGGGCGCGCGCAAAAGTAATGAATATGAGTGACGAAAAAAGGATAAGGTTGAATCAGGCGGCCCGGCAGTTAAATGTCGGGGTGGGTACTATTGTCGAATTTCTGGCGAAGAAGGGGGTGACTGTCGACAGCTCGCCCAATAGCGTGATAGGTGCGGATGCATGGCAGTTGCTGAACAAGGAGTTCGGCGGCGGGCGTCCCGACCAGCGCGTGAATGTGCGCGAGAAGATAGGCGGCAAGCAGGAGACCATCTCGCTCGACAGCCGTAAGGAGGCCCCTGTTAAGAGGGGTGATGACGACTTCAAGGAAGAGTTGGTCATTAAAACCGGCGTGATCAGTGCTCGCGACGAAGTGGCGGCGCGTGGCCCCAAGGTAGTAGGTAAGATAGACTTATCGCCAAAGCAGCCTACCCCTAAACCGGAACCGGTGAAGGAGGTCGCCAAACCCGAGCCGAAACCCCTGCCTAAGCCCGAACCGGCCCAACCGAAGGCTGCTCCTACGCCCGAGCCCACGACAGAACGGAAGTTGGAGCCTGTCCCTGCTGTTAAGCCCGAGCCGAAACCCGAGCCTAAGCCCGCACACAAACCGGAGTCTAAGCCGGAACCGGTTAAAGAGGTGTCCAAGCCCGAACCCAAACAGGAGGTACATATACAGAGTCAGACTTATGACGAGCGCAGGGCGGCAGATAAGAGTAATGTATTCAGGCCTCAGAGCGATGCGTTGACAGGCCCGAAAGTGTTGGGAAAGATCGAAGTCAAGGATATCGACAGCGGCCACAGAGGCAAGCGCAAGAGGATATCGAAAGATAAAGTCGACGTTACCAAGCAGCAACCCGGCGGTGACCGGCAACGCGGTGGCCAACAGGGCGGCGGTAAGCCTTTCGGCGGCGGCCAGGGTCAGGGTGGTGGCAGGCCGTTCAGTGGCGGTCAGGGGGGCGGCAAGCCTTTCGGCGGACCTAATGCTCAGGGTGCAGGTAAGAAGAAAGGCGGTCCCAAAGGAGGTCCGAAACCGGCATTCCGCCCTGAGGTGAGCGACGAAGAAGTACAAAAACAAGTTAAAGATACGCTGGCGCGGCTTACATCGAAAGGTTCGAAGAGCAAGTCGGCGAAATACAGCCGCGATAAACGCGACAGAGCGGCGCAGGCACGCCATGAAGAGATCGAACGCGCGCAGTTGCAGGGTAGCACCATTCAGGTTACGGAGTTCGTAACGGTAAGCGAGTTGGCGACCATGATGAATGTAGGCGTCAACGAGGTCATTATGGCCTGTATGAACCTTGGACTTATGGTGTCGATCAATCAACGATTGGACGCAGAGGCATTGGTGGTCGTAGCCGAGGAATTCGGATATAAAGTCGAATTCGTATCGGTGGAGATTCAGGAGGCTATGGACGAGGAGGCTCCCGACAGCGAGGAAGATTTGCAGGCACGGCCTCCGATCGTTACGGTGATGGGCCATGTCGACCACGGTAAAACGTCGCTGCTCGACAATATCCGCAAGACTAATGTCATCGCCGGCGAGGCGGGCGGTATCACGCAGCATATCGGTGCATACAGCGTCGAATTGGACGGACGTAAGATCACGTTCCTCGACACCCCTGGTCACGAGGCGTTTACAGCTATGCGTGCACGCGGTGCGAGTGTAACAGACGTTGCGATCATCATTGTAGCGGCCGACGACAGCGTGATGCCCCAGACCGTGGAGGCTATCAACCATGCCGCGGCGGCTGGCGTACCGATGGTATTCGCAATAAACAAGATCGACAAACCCGGTGCCAACCCCGAGCATATCAAGGAGCAGTTGGCGGGGATGAACTATTTGGTAGAGGATTGGGGCGGCAAGTATCAGTCGCAGGAGGTGTCGGCAAAGCAAGGATTGAATCTCGATAAATTGTTGGAGAAAGTGCTGCTGGAGGCCGAGTTCCTCGACTTGAAGGCCAACCCCGACCGCAAGGCTGCAGGTACGGTTATCGAATCGTCGTTGGATAAGGGGCGCGGATATGTCTCTACTGTTTTAGTACAGAACGGAACGCTACATGTGGGCGACATTCTTTTGGCAGGTACCAATACGGGCCGTGTGAAAGCCATGTTCGACGAAAACGGCAAGAAGATAACGGAAGCACCGCCGTCGACGCCGGTATTGGTTCTGGGTTTGAACGGCGCTCCGCAGGCGGGCGACACTTTCAATGTAATGGACGACGACAAGAGCGCACGCGAGTTGGCCAATAAACGCGAGCAGTTGCAGCGTATGCAGGATCAGCGTACTCAGAAACATGTTACCCTCGATGAGATAGGCCGCCGTATAGCGATCGGCAACTTCAAAGAGTTGAACATCATCGTCAAGGGCGACGTCGACGGTTCGATAGAAGCTATGACGGACTCGTTGATCAAACTCTCGAAAGAAGAGGTGCAGGTTAATGTGATTCACAAGGCCGTGGGACAGATATCGGAGTCGGACGTCATTCTGGCTGCAGCATCGAATGCGATCATAGTTGCATTCCAAGTGCGCCCGAGTGCCGCAGCGCGCAAGTTGGCCGAGAAAGAGGAGATCGAAATCCGCCTCTACTCGATCATCTACGACGCCATAAACGACATCAAAGATGCTATCGACGGCATGTTGGCGCCCATTACTAAAGAGGAGATCGTCTGCTCGGTGGAGGTGTTGGAGACTTTCAAAATATCGAAGGTGGGTACCATTGCGGGCTGTATCGTGCGCGAGGGCAAGATCACGCGCAATACGCCTATACGTGTTATCCGCGACGGTATAGTAGTCTACACCGGCCGCCTCGGTTCTCTGAAACGCTTCAAGGACGACGTCAAGGAGGTTACTCACGGTATGGAGTGCGGCCTCAATATCGACAACTACAATGATATCAAGGTCGGAGATATTGTCGAGGGTTATGAAACCGTCGAGGTGAAACGCTAATCGAGGCGTAAGTGTATACAGAGGCGCTGTCGACAGGGCATATAGACAATAGAGTCAGTGATTAACGCTTAGTAAGGGGCGCTTCGGAATGAAGCGCCCCTGTTTTGTCATCTTACAGACGGTTAATTGTTCAGTGCAAGTACATACTGTCATTCCGAAGCGTTGAGTGAGGAATCTCTTTTCTTGTCGTTTCTTATCGATATGACAAAAATAATGCAATGTGGATTCCTCCATCCTACAGATGTTCGGAATGACATCCTTATATTTTATTGTTATCCCGATAGATGAGTGCTTTCGCATGACTGTTATTTAGCGCATTGACAAAGTATATGAACAACATGGGTGCGCGCTGTTATCCCGAGTGCGCCAAAGGCAATGAGGTATCACATGGTAGTCAACTTGTTAAGCGTTTAGCGAAAGACCTCTCACTCAACGCTTAACAAGTTGACTACCACGTTGCTCGCCATCGTGAGCAAACACGCGTGGCCTTGCTTAAGGACAGTTCGAGATGGTAGCTAAACAAATTACTCTTCGCGAGCATGCGGTCACTTAATGCTTGAGATGACAACTAAAAGAAGCTGCTCTCCCCCTGACACCTGGTCGGCATGCGCAGCCTCTACACCTGCACCGTCATTGCGAGGCGTGTAGCGGCGAAGCAATCCATAGGTACGATATTGAATTGTTTAGCACCTGTCGGTGCTTTCAATCACGTGCGAGCGTCAGGCATAAGTAATTATAAAATCCTCTAAAAAAATTTGGAAGTTAAGTTCATAATTTGTACATTTGTGTAGATTATGAACAATGCGGTTGCGGATAAGTTAAAAATCTTGGGCGAAGCGGCCAAGTTCGACGTTAGTTGCGCGTCGAGCGGTACCACGCGCCGTAATGTTCCGGGTACCGTGGGGTCGGCGCGAGGGTGGGGGATATGTCACAGTTTCACGGCGGACGGGCGTTGCGTGTCGCTACTAAAGGTGATGCTTACTAATAACTGCATCTACGACTGCGCCTATTGTATTAATCGCCGCAGTAACGACCATCCGCGAGCAACCTTAACAGTCAATGAGTTGGTGGAGCTTACCATGGAGTTCTATCGCCGCAACTATATCGAAGGCCTGTTTCTTAGCTCCGGTATCATACATAGTCCCGATTACACGATGGAGCGTATGGTCCGCGTGGTTAAAGAATTGCGTACCACGCAGCGCTACAATGGTTATATCCACATGAAGAGCATCCCGGGGGCGAGCCGCGAGCTGGTCAATGAAGCGGGCCTGTATGCCGACCGTTTGAGCGTTAATATCGAAATCCCAACCGAGCAGAGCCTGATACGCCTGTGCCCCGAGAAAAATTACACAGACATATACAGGCCGATGACCTATATTCATCAGGGTTTGTTGCAGAGTGCCGAGGATAAGCGGCGGTTCCGGCATACGCCACGGTTCGCTCCTGCTGGCCAGAGCACGCAGATGATAGTCGGTGCAACGACCGAGAATGACAGTCATATCCTACGCCTTTCATCGGCTTTGTATACCCAACGGGGATTGAAACGGGTCTATTATTCGGGATTTATACCTGTGAATTCTTATGATACACGTTTGCCTGCGCTTGCCAAGCCGCCGTTGGTGCGCGAGAACAGGCTCTATCAGGCTGACTGGCTTATGCGGTTCTACGGTTTTCGTGCCGACGAGATCGCCAATGATGCTTATCCCGACCTCGATCTGGAGATCGACCCCAAACTTTCGTGGGCCTTGCGGCATCCCGAAGCGTTTCCGATCGATCTGCAAACAGCCGATTACGAAACAATTTTGCGTGTGCCCGGGATCGGAGTGAAGTCTGCGCGGTTGATCGTCAGTTCGCGGCGGCATGGCCGCGTAACGGCTGCGACGCTCAAGAAGATGGGGGTGGTGATGAAAAAAGCGCAGTATTTTATCACATGTCGCGAATTGGCGACTAATACCATTCATGAATTGCGGCCCGAAAATGTGCGGCGGCTTTTGGTCCCGACGCCTCGTGGACGGAAAGATACCGAGGGACAACTCTCGCTATTTTCGGAAGCACCGGTTATTAATCTGCTTAGTGCCTGATGCAGTTTTTTCGATACGATAAGACATGGGAAGGGCTTCTGACGGCGGTTTATGATGCTTTTGCGCGGAGAACGTTTCCACTCCGATTACTTGCCGAAGGCGAGCCGGAACCGATGTTTTCCGACGGAAGCTATGTGGTATGTACCGACCCTGCGCGTTGTGAACGTGTGTGGAGCGGACTGCAACGGAGTGCCGGACGTCGTGTCTGCAATATGTTGTTGCACGTGTGGCTCTCTGAGGAAGAGGCGTGTGATGAATTGATATTCAGGTACTTATGCAAAGTGTTTAATGCATGTTCCGTAGGTGGTTCGGGGCTTGCTGCAGGCAGGGCGGGCGATAGCATAACCACCGACTTTTCAGATCCCGATGTGTTGGCAGCGCACCAAATTGCATTGAAAGTTGCACGCGAGGGTGAACATGTGCGGCAGTTTTTGCGGTTCCAGAAAGGTGCCGACGGTTCTTATTTCGCTCCGGTCGCGCCGAAATACAATGCACTGCCGCTGGCGGTGGACCACCTTACAGACCGCTTTGCCGACCAACGCTGGCTGGTTTACGATACTCGCCGACACTATGGCTATCTTTATGATTTGCAAGAAGTTAAAGAGGTGACGATGGAGGATGATGCACATCTTTTGAGTGGCCGCCTGAACGACGATATCCTTGCCGCGGACGAAAAGTTATTCCAGCAAACATGGCGCGAATACCTCGGCGCCCTGACCATAAAAGAACGCCTGAATCCACGATTGCAACGGCAGAACATGCCGCGCCGGTTTTGGAAGTATCTTACAGAGATGCAATAAAGTGAGAGATAGATTCTCTGCAGGCCTTTACAGGTGGTTATTGCCGTGCAAGTTGTGGTTTATCTATTGTAATTTTGGTGTATGTGGCGCTTAGCCTCGTGCCCATTCCCCAACCTCCAGGTCACGAAGTGTGCTGTTGTCGATAACGAGGCGCACGGCTGTGCGGACGCGATGGAAGCCCGAGCATCCTGCTGCGCCGGGGTTGATAAACATCAGGTTGTTTGCGCTATCCCACTGTACTTTGAGGATATGTGAGTGTCCGGCGACCAAAAGGGTTGGTTTAAGGCTCTGTAAGAGTGCATAAGCTGACAGGTCGTAACGGCCCGGCGAGCCGACTATATGCTTGATCAGGACGTTCATGCCCTCGCACTCTAACAATCGATGGTCGGGGTATTGCAGTCGTGTGGTGCCGCCATCGATATTGCCGCGGACACCGATAAGAGGTTTGAATGCTGCGATCTCGTCGGCCGTTTCTATGGTGCCGAAGTCTCCCGCATGCCAAATTTCGTCTACGGGTTCGAGAAACCGCCGCAGGCTGTCGTCGAAACAGCCGTGAGTATCGGATATGATGCCGATGCGGCGCATTACATTCGTTCGGGAACTTCTATACCCAAAAGCCGTGTAGCGCGTTCTATGACGCGTGCGACCTGCTCGGAGAGTTTCACGCGCATAAGGCGCACATCCTCGCGCTCCTCGCGAAGGATCGAGTTGTCGTGATAGTACCCGTTGTAGGTTTTTGCAACGTCGTAGGCGTATTGTGCGATAAGCGCCGGTGAAAAACCGTCGCCCGCGGCGCGCACCACGGCCGGAAAATCTGCCAGTAGCTTGACGAGTTCGATCTCGGCGGCGGCCGGTAGAGCAAGTGTTCCTATGCTCGGTGCTGCTTCCGAGAATTTGCGCATGATCGAACGAATCCGTGCGTGCGTGTATTGAATGAATGGACCTGTGTTGCCGTTGAAGTCGATCGATTCGCGCGGGTCGAAGAGCATCGTTTTGCGCGGGTCGACCTTGAGGATAAAGTATTTGAGTGCCCCGAGGCCCACCATGCGTGTGATATTTTCGGCTTCGGCGGCAGATAGACCGTCCAATTTTCCGAGTTCAGCCGACATCTCGCGTGCCGTGGCGATCATGTCGCCCACGAGGTCGTCGGCATCGACGACAGTTCCCTCGCGCGACTTCATTTTGCCTTCCGGAAGCTCTACCATGCCGTAGGACAGATGGTAGATATTATCCGACCACGAGTATCCTAATTTACTGAGTATCAACTTCAGAACCTGAAAATGATAGTTCTGCTCGTTACCCACGACATAGATAAGCTTGTCGAGTTTGAATTCCTCGAAACGCTGTAACGCCGTACCCAGATCTTGGGTCATATATACAGAGGTGCCGTCGGCGCGGAGCAGCAGTTTGTTGTCCAGCCCGTCGGCGGTGAGGTCGATCCATACCGACCCGTCGTCGCGGCGATAAAATCCGCCCGCCTCCAAGCCGCGCTCTACAAGGTCTTTGCCGAGAATATAGGTCTGCGATTCGTAGTAAACCTTGTCGAAATCGACACCCAATATTTTGTAAGTGACATCGAACCCGTCGTAAACCCAACCGTTCATTGTCTCCCACAGGGCACGCACATGCGTGTCGCCTGCCTCCCACAGGCGCAACATCTCCTGTGCCTGCTGCATCAGCGGCGCCTGTTGCTTCGCCTGCTCCTCATCCATGCCTCCGGATACCAGATCGCGTACCTCGACTTTGTAATGCTTGTCGAATTCGACATAATATTTGCCCACTAAGTGGTCGCCTTTCATGCCGCTCGATGCCGGAGTTTCGCCGCCGCCCCATTTCTCCCAAGCCAGCATGCTCTTGCAGATATGTATTCCCCTGTCGTTTACAAGGTTGACTTTCAGTACTTTATGTCCGTTGGCCTGCAAGATCGACGCTACCGAATAGCCCAACAGGTTATTGCGGATATGCCCCAGATGCAGAGGTTTGTTGGTGTTGGGCGACGAGTACTCGACCATCACCGTGCGCCCGCTCGGCTCTGCGTAACCGAAATTATCGTCCGTTGCCATATCTGCGAACCTCTCGGCCCAGAACTCCGCTGAGAGAGAGAGGTTCAGAAAGCCCTTTATTACATTGAACGCCACGACCTCTTTGCAGTGCGCAACGATATGCTCTCCGATTTCCTGCGCCGTCTGTTCCGGCCCTTTGCGCGAGGCTTTAAGTAATGGGAAAACGACTAAGGTATAGTCGCCCTCGAACTCTTTGCGCGTTTTTGAAACCTGAACCAAGGTGCTGTCCACCGCACCGTATAGCGTCTCTATGCTGTTTTTCGCACAACCGTGTACAAAATTTTCAATACTCATCATCCTGCAAATATAGGGATTTTTTTAGTAACTTTACGCCCGTAATGACAGACTACCGTAACATAAATATCCGCAACAAACGCGCTACGTTCGACTATGAGATACTCGAAACGTGGACGGCTGGCATTGTCTTGACCGGCACCGAGATCAAGTCGTTGCGGTTGGGTAAGGCCTCACTGACCGACAGTTATTGCTTTGTTGCGGATGGCGAGATATGGTTGCGCGGGCTGAATATTTCGGAATATTTCTGGGGAACATACAACAATCATCAACCGCGCCGCGACCGCAAATTGTTGCTCCAACGCCGTGAAATAGACAAGATCACGCGCGCACTTCAAGACAAAGGGTTGACGGTGGTGGCCCTGCGTGTATTTATCAACGAGCGCGGGTTGGCAAAGGTCCTCATAGGCTTGGGGCGTGGCCGTAAACAATACGACAAACGCGACTACATTAAAGAAAAGGACGCCCGCCGCGAAATGGACAGAGCGAACGTACCCTCTCGGGGCAGGTAACAGTTATCGGTGATTGACGATTAGCAGGCCGCGCTTATGCGCGGCTTTTTACTTTGTCATCCCGAAAGAGCGTAGCGAATGCCCTTGCACAGGTTATTTGTTGCATTAACAAATATCTGCTCCGCGCGAGCACGCGCTGTCATGTCCGTATAGTGCAGATGGTAGTGATCAACGATTAGAGAGGCTACGTAACGCACGGCTCATTGTCCTGAGCGCAGCTGCGCCGTGGGCGAGTGTTCTTGTATCGTGGTTATTTAGCGAACTAACAGAATATATGCTCCGTACAAGCACGCGTTGTCATCCCGACAGAGCGAAGCGACGAGGGATCTCTCTTGATAATGAGATTCCTCGCTCTACGCTTCGGAATGATATTTTTTTCTTATTTTTGTACCGATATAGAAGAGCGACAACTCTTGATCCTACAAGTAAACTCGCGACCGTCGGAGACGATGGTGTTTATCCGGATCAGAGTTGTCTGCTCGAGGGTATGTCGTACTTTTTATTTAGTACGACTCCTCGGGCGTAGGCAATTTTCCGGATTAAGGCTCGCGAGGCCGACTTGTAGGGGATTGTTCTGCGCCTTTTTCTTTTGGGAGAGGCGAGACTTAAACCTTATAAAAAGTTTCGGCCATGAATCTAAAGGAACTTATCAGCGGGCGATGGATAATGGAGGGATACTATCGGTACGACTATCGAACATCGTCATGGGAATATCACAGCGAATATCAGAAAGGATTTGTGATATGGGAGTTCACGAAGTTTACTCTAAAGTGCATCAAAGACGGAGATTTATTATTTGAAGTACCCTGTACTATCGTGCGCGAAGATATTCTGTTGCTTGATTTCTCCGTACTGTTGCCGTTCTATAACCGCTATATGGAATCCCATCGTATAGTTTTGCGCGGCGATACCCTTTGGCTATACGACTGCGGTACACGAACATGCGCCGGAAACTTCCGGCTTGCACTGAAACTTATGCGCGAATAACAAAAAAGCCGCGCTTTCAAAGCGCGGCCTACTGATCGTTAATCCACTTATTATTTGGATATCTTCCGGGCGCCGTCACCGATCACCACGTCGTAGACTTTGGCGTCGATGTTGAATTTCTGCTTGTATGCAGCGGTTGCCGTGCGTACGAAGTTGTCGTACAGCTCGTCCTTAACCAGGTTGATCGTGCAGCCGCCGAAGCCGCCGCCCATAACCCGTGAACCGCTGACACCGCAAGCGCGTGCCTGTTCGACCAGAAAATCCAACTCGGGGCAACTCACCTCGTACTTCTTGCTCAATCCTTCGTGAGTGGCGTACATCAGCTGCCCGACAGTTTCGTAATCGTCTTTGGCCATAGCAGCCGTAGCGTCCAACAGGCGCTGTATCTCGCCTACGACGAACTCGGCACGCATATAATCGACTGCGTCCACCTCTCCGTGAACTTCCTCCAGCATGTGCATATTTGCGTCGCGCAAAAGCTCCACCTCGGGGTGGTTCTTTGCGATAGCCGCAACGACCCTCTCGCACGATTCGCGGCGCTTGTTATACTCGCCACCCGCAAGGTTATGCGTTACACACGTGTTTAGCAGTACCAGACGGTAGCCTTTCGGGTTGAACGGAATGTACTCGTACTCCAGCGAGCGGCAGTCGAGTTTCATAAGGTTGCCCGCGCGGCCGCAGCACGACGCGAACTGGTCCATGATACCGCATTTGACGCCCACATAGTTGTGTTCCGTAGCCTGCCCGATAAGCGCCAATTCGAAACGTTCGAAACCGAGATTGAAAATCTCATTCAGCGCAAAACCGAAACAGCTTTCCAACGCCGCCGACGACGACATACCGGCTCCCAAAGGCACATCGCCCGAGAATACGGCGTCGAAACCACCAACTTGTTTTCCTCGTTTATCCATCTCCCTGCATACGCCGAAGACGTAGCATGCCCACTGCTGTGCAGGTTTATCCTCCTCGCGAAGGCCGAATTCGGCGCTCTCGTCCAAATCCAGAGCATATACTCTCACACGGTCGGTGCCATTCGCACGAATTTCGCAGCGCATAGCCTTATCGATAGCCCCCGGAAGGACGAACCCTCCGTTGTAATCAGTGTGCTCACCTATCAGGTTGATACGGCCGGGAGAGGTGAAAACCTCCCCCGAACCGCCATACAGTTTCTCGAACATTATTCTACGGGAATATTTTTGTTAACATTCTTGCTGCCGATCAATGCGTAGTAGAGCAGGAACAGCAAGCCCGCGAACATCACCCAGTAGCTCGTCAGGTAGCCCGTGCCGCCCGTCATGTCGACGATACCGTTCATCAACAACGGCAGGATACCGCCGCCGCAAACCATCACCATAAAGAAACCCGAAGCCTTCTCGGTGTACTTGCCCAGGCCTTCGACCGCGAGGTTGAAGATACCGCCCCACATAACCGATGTACACAAACCGCACAGCACCAACAGAACAGCGTTGACAGGTACGCTCTCCAGACCGAAGAACGGAGCAGCTTTAACAAACACAGGCATGTTCACCATCGTGGTGGGCAGCATCATGGCCAGTAAAACAAGCACGAGACCCAACAAAGATGTAGTCAGAAGCATGGTTTTTGCAGATACTTTCTTCGCGATACCCACGCTTGCGAGACGGCCTACGAGCATCAGGAACCAATATGTTGCGGCAACCGAACCTGCGATAGCTTCTGCATTGGCCCCAAAACCGAGACTCGTGTCATTCTGCAACCATTTTTGGAGTACGTTGGGAATACCAACCTCGACACCGACATAAATAAATATGGCGACCGCGCCCAACACGAAGTGGCGGAACGACAGGTGGCTGTATTGATCTTTATCTTTTTTAGCAACCGCAGCGCGTGTCTTCTCGGGGATCTTAGTCAGCGAAATGATGATGAACGCGAACGCGAAGATCGCCAAAGCGGCATACATCAACGGAAATACGTCGCTGATCTGTGCGTTCTTGATACCGTTGGGGATCAGGATACCCGTGATCACGATCACGGCCGTACCACACAGCGAGTTGAACGAACCGCCGATCTGGATAAGCTGGTTGCCCTTATTGCCGCCGCCGCCCAAAGAGTTGAGCATCGGGTTGACCACCGCGTTGAGCATGCACATCGAGAAACCGGCCACGAAAGCACCCAACAGATAGACTACCATAGCCGACGAATTGTCGATGGTTCCCGAAAGAGTTTGAATACCCACGCCGACGAATCCCACGGCGATAGCCGCCAGAGCCGTCTTTTTGTAACCCAATTTCTCGAGCATTATACCCGAGGGTATACCCATAACCGCATACGCGATAAAGTTGGCGAACACACCCAACGTACCAACCCAGTTGGCTACGGTGAACTGGTTCTTGAGAATGTCGCCCATGGGCGAAGCAAGGTTCGTTACGAACGAGATCATACCGAACAACAGCACCATTGCAATAATGGGCACAACATAGTTTTTCTTTTGTTCCATAAAGATTTAGTTATTTAGTTTGGTTATCATTAAAAAAATCAAGATGCCCATACCGCTCATGTTATGAGCATCGAACGGCCAAAGATAGTGAAAGCCGAGAGAAAACGCAAACTTGTTTGCAGTTTTCCGAGGCGCATCTTAAATCTTAGACAAAGTCACAATA
>QMCD01001104.1_pt1 | contig 15599 bp, 15 predicted proteins | sample 1821841 | NCBI WGS metagenome assembly QMCD01 (sample SAMN01991225, study PRJNA193472) | Termite gut metagenome, whole genome shotgun sequencing project. | isolation source: worker | host: Macrotermes natalensis | reverse complement strand
TCGCGAGATGATGTAAGCATATTTGCCCATGCTACTGCCGGAGAGATCGGTTTTCCGGTCATCAATGTAGTAGTAGATCTGGATAAGCAAGGTAACGGCACGATCAAGTTTGCCGGACCATTTAAGCGCAGCCTTTTTGGCGGCCCGATGGATATGATGAATCTGCCTACACCTTGCATTGTTCTGATCGAAAATATCGATAACTTGCAGAGAATGTTCAATAACGAGCAAGCGGCGATTAAAAACCACCGCGGTCATGGCATGTCTATGGGCGGCAACGGACGATCGATGCAATCTGAGATCACGGGATATCTGCGGGCGCTCAGGCAGCGTCCGGGAGTGTTTTTAATGGCTACCGCAGAGCACACGGGATCGATCAAAAGCCCTCTACTAGATCTTGTGGAGCCGCTTAGTGAGATTGAGATATTGCCTCCATCTAAAAAAGAGCGTCGTGACGTGCTGGTTTATTTTGCTAAATCGCATCCATCGTTTACCGAGCTTGATGTAGATAGGATCGCCGAGTTATCGGACGGTTTATCGCGCCGCGAGATAATCAATGCATCCGGTATGGCAACAGAGACTGCGTACCGCGAGTCTTTACGTACCGGGCAATACAGCAAAGTGAAAATTGGCGACGTTTTAGTTAACATTGCGCAATATATAGATCATGACTCGCAACTTTATAAAGCTGTCGAAGATGAGGCTGTAGCACAACTTTATCAAGATATTGAAGCGGAAATGCTATAACAGCGGTATCAATTATGCTAAACTGAAAATTGCTTGCGTGGGGGATATTTATGGCATGTTAAGCTATGCAATTCTACTTGCCGCAGCTTGATATCCAGGACTGACATGTAGGTTGACCCGGTAAGGATTGTTGATGGAGATCTCTCGACGAACTGATTATGCGATCCGGTTGATCGCTGCGCTTGTGTCAAATGACGGAAAACCACTTTCTGTGCGTGAGGCAGCTGCCTTGCAAGAGGTTCCTTATGCATTTGCCAGAAGCATTCAACACGATCTTGTTAAAAATGGCGTTATTCAGTCTGTCAGAGGAGCGCACGGCGGCATGTTGTTAAATGCTGACCCTGAAAAACTTACCCTGTTTGATCTGATAGAGATGGTTCAAGGGCCGGTAAGCGTCTCGATCTGCACCAGCGACAAGGAATGGTGCTCGCGAAGCAAGGGTTGCAAGTTTCATCGCGTATGGGATGGCGCTAATAAATTGCTCAGAGACTACCTTAGCTCGGTGAGCATCAAAGATATTATGGCCGGAGAATGCGCACACGTAACAAAATCCCAAATAGCAAATTAAATAAAACCGCTGCTCTGGTACAATACTTGCTTACTTGACCTTAGTTTAGGAAGTGTCGGATTGTCGATACCTCCTCAGGAAGCGTCGGTTAGCCGGCACCTCCCCAAGCAGAAAGATTAATTAATGGCTCTACGCGCTCCTAAAGGCACCACCGATCTGATTGGTCGCGACGGTGAGGCATGGCACTTCATGCAACAAGCAGCTATTAGCTGCTTTGCTAAATATGGTTATAAGATCATAGAAACTCCTACATTTGAGCAGCTGGATGTATTTGTTCGCGGCATCGGTGAGGCAACCGATGTGGTAGGAAAAGAAATGTTTCTGGTAAACTCCACAAGTTCACTTAACAAATTGGTGGCTGGTGAGAAGCTTAAGAGCGAAGATGTATTGGCGCTTAGACCGGAGATGACGGCAGGGGTAGCACGCGCAATTGTTGAAGGCAATTTGGTACCGCCGGATGCAACTACTACCAAGTTTGTTTACGCTGCTCCGATGTATAGGCACGAACGACCGCAAAAGGGGCGGCTGCGCGAGTTTCACCAAATAGGTGCAGAGTGTATTGGTGCGCCGGAGCCTTCTGCCGATGCCGAGGTCATTATCATGCTTATCCAATTCTTTGAAAGCATCGGCATTCCTAAAGATAAGATGCGCCTGCTGGTAAACTCAATGGGCGATGATAATTGTCGGCCGGCATACAGGCAAAGCATTCGTGAATTTATCTTGGATCACGCCGGGGCTCTTTGTCCGGATTGTGTGCGTCGCGCTGATACTAATCCGCTAAGAGCTTTTGATTGCAAGAACGCTGACTGTCAGCAAGTCTTAAGTAGTGCTCCAAAAATTACAGACATGCTTTGTCTTGAGTGCAAAGAGCATTATCAAAGTGTGAAAGCTTTTTTGGACGCGTCCAAAGTAGAATATATTGAGGAGCCCAGGCTGGTTCGCGGGCTTGATTATTACACCCGCACGGTTTTTGAGGTGCAAGTTAGCGAGGGATTAGGCTCTCAGTCGGCAATTGGTGGGGGAGGTCGCTATGATAAACTTATCCAAGAGTTTGGCGGAAAACCTACGCCCGGTCTTGGATTTGCCATCGGTTTTGAACGCATTTTAATGGTCATTGATGCAGTAGGTACTTATAAGTTTGGCACCTATGGCATTGATGTATATGTAGCTGCTGTAGACGATTCTACGCGTGCACAAAGCTTTGCTATAGCACGTGAGCTCAGGGATGCAGGCGTGGCAGTGGAGCTGGATCATCAAAATCGCTCTTTAAAATCACAATTTAAGCATGCCGACAAATCCGGTGCCGCGCATATCATTATTGTAGGACCGGATGAGCTGAATCAAGGTGTGGTAAAACTCAGAAGCCTTGCGACCAGAGAAGAAGAGCTTGTTAAGTTAAATGATATAGTTGCAAGTGCAAAAGACAGGCTATTTAACAGTGAATAAAGTTTTGTAGACTTGAAATGATAAACGAAAGGTAATGACCTAATGACCGACCATCTGAACACCCATAGCATGCACACCAATACCTGTGGCGAGCTCACCGCAGCAAATATCGGCGCGGAAGTAACCCTTAGTGGTTGGGTAAATCATCGCCGCGATCATGGTGGATTAATCTTTGTGGATTTGCGCGATCGCACCGGCATCACTCAGATCGTGTTTGATCCGGATACTATTGGTGAACAATTTGCGCTTGGCGAGCGTATGCGTCCTGAGTGGGTCATACTTGTAAGTGGTGTGGTGCGTGCCCGCCCGGACGGAACGGCAAACCCCAATATGCCTACCGGCGAGATCGAAGTATTGCTCTCCAAGGTAGAGATTCTTAACTCTGCCAAAACTCCGCCGTTTGCCATCGAAGACGGCATTGACACCGACGAACTCACGCGTCTGCGCTGGCGCTACTTGGATATCCGTCGCAGCGAGGTGCTTAACGCATTAAAACTGCGCTCAACTGTGACTGCCGCCATGCATCAGGCGTTAAATAGTCGCGGCTTCATTGAAGTGGAAACCCCGATACTTGGACTTTCTACACCCGAAGGCGCTCGCGACTTCCTCGTACCGGCTCGCACTGCGCCGGGTAATTTCTATGCGCTGCCGCAAAGTCCGCAGCTATTCAAGCAGCTGTTAATGGTAGGCGGCGTAGAGCGTTACTATCAGATTGCTCGCTGTTTTAGAGATGAGGATCTGCGCGCCGACCGTCAGCCGGAGTTTACGCAATTAGATTTGGAAATGAGCTTCATTTCCGAAGACGATATCTTGGGGTTGATGGAAGATGTGATGGCCGAGGTGTTAGATGCCGCAGGCGCTCCGCATCAATTCCCCTTACCACGCATGTGTTACGCCGAGGCGATGGGTCGTTTTGGCAACGATCGCCCTGACACTCGCTTTGGGTTAGAGCTATCCGATGTCTCTCACATTTTAGGAGGTAGTGGCTTTAAGGTCTTTGCCTCTGCTGTAGAAGCCGGCGGCGTGGTAAAAGCGATCAATGCTAAAGGCGCGGGTGACTTAAGCCGCGGTGAGATAGACAAGATAGCTGCCGTAGCTACCGATCACGGTGCAAAAGGTATGGCTTGGATAGCTTTTACCAAAGACGGCGAGGTTAAATCTCCGATAGTTAAGTTCTTTACCGATGACGAGTTTGCACAGCTTAAAACCACGCTTGGCGTAGAGGCGGGAGACCTGGTAGTTTTTGGGGCCGATAGTTTTGAGGTCGTCTCGGCAGCGCTTTGTGCCGTGCGCTTGTACTTAGCCGATCTGCTTGAGATACCGCGTGAGGGTCACAGTTTGCTTTGGGTAGTAGACTTCCCAATGTTTGTATATGATGCTGATGAAAAGCGTTACAACGCCAATCACCATCCATTTACTCGCATTAAAGATGAAGACCTGGATAAGCTCGATACCGATCCGCTCGCTTGCGGTAGTTATTCATATGATTTGATCATGGATGGTTATGAGGTAGGCGGCGGCACATTGCGTATTCATGATGAGCAGTTGCAATTGCGTGTGCTCAAGGCACTTGGCTTTAGTGAAGAAGATGCGCGTGAACAGTTTGGCTTCTTGCTCGAAGCCTTGAGTTTTGGTGCGCCACCGCATGGCGGCATTGCTTTAGGTTTAGATCGCTTAGTGATGTTGCTAGGTGGCTTTAAGTCCATTCGCGACGTTATCGCTTTTCCTAAAACTTCCAGCGGAGCAGACCCGATGACCGGAGCGCCGGCCGGTGTTTCTGCTCGTCAGCTCAAAGAAGTTGGACTTCGCTTACAGTAGAGGCTGGAGCAATTATGTCAGCTTATTTAAAATTCTTAGGAACCGGCACCTCAACAGGGGTGCCGGCTTTTTACTGCGACTGCCCGGCATGCAAAGAGGCCATAGAGCATCCCCAGCATGCGCGTGGCGGCCCAAGCGTCTTGATCCAAAGCGAACTTGAGTCTGTACAATTCAACACCCTCATAGATACTGCACAAGAATTGCGCCAACAACTTTTAGATGCCAATGTCACATCAGTAGATGCCATTATCTACACCCATGAACACAACGACCACGTTGCCGGGCTTGGCACACTTGAATACTATGTGCGTCTAAAACGCAAGCAATCAATACCGGTTTATGCCGGTGCGTCTGTCATCACGTATCTAAAGTCACATTTTGACTTCATGGAAGACTGCCTGGAGTTTAACGAGATCAAAGCTTTTGAGCAGTTTGAACTTGCCGGAATCACTTATCTGCCGCTTCCGGCAACTCATAACCCCGGTTGTTTTGGCTTTTTGATAAGCCATAGCTACAGCAATGAGTTTAAGTGCGCATATTTTCCCGATACCAGCCGTTTGCCTAAAGAGTCGGAAGATGCAATTCGCGGTGCGGATATCATCATCTTGGACGCCACATTCAACGGCGATAACTGGATGCCCAAAAAACATCTCAGCATTGATGACGCGATTAACTATCTGGTTGAGCTCGAGTGCAAACAAGGCTACCTAACACACCTATCAATGACATACGACACCCCCATTACAGTAGGCGAACTAGCGCAAAAGCTGGAGATCCACCACGGCAAAATAAAAACCGCCTCAGACGGACTAAGGATCAACCTATTGTCGTGCTGAATGAAGCGTTGCGTAGCCTAAATATCTTACCAAGCACCCTCAGAGCGAGAACCGATGTCGCCAAAACGCACGATTTGATATCTCAATTTCACACATTATTCACCGCTCAACATGACGTTCACGCCCATAAAGCACTCGCTCAAACACCGCTATAAACAAATTGTTACTCTCGCTAAAATAACTATAAAAAAATGCCTAAAATCTCAAAATCATCTTATGCGTATTACACATATTCCAAAAAAGTATAGTACCTCCCTATAAAATAGCCCTTTTGGTACTATCAATTTTGCTTGACGTGGTCTTATACTAGAGTAATCATAAGTTTTGCCTATTGCATCATAAGCAACAGGTTTGGCGAGGTCTTGTCTTGGTCTCGCCGCTTTAGGTTGTAACCAAGAGAAAGAGAGGTAAGCGTGAGCGAGACAATTGATATTCACGCTGAAGGAGTTGAGGTAAAGAAGTCATGCTGTTACTTCTGTCACCAAAACTGTGGAGTCTTGGCTTATGTCAAAGACGGCAAGGTCATAAAAATCGAAGGTGACCCAACGCATCCCACTAACCAAGGCGGTTTGTGTTGTAGGGGGAATATCGCTCTAAAACATCTGGATCATCCTGATCGCATCAATTATCCGCTCAAGCGAAAAGGCGAAAAAGGTGCAAACGAATGGGAGCGTATCGACTGGGATACGGCTATTGCAGAAATCGCTGAGAAGCTCAACCAGATCAGAGAAGAAAGCGGCGCTGAGGCAGTAGCAACAGCCGGCGGAACAACCAGAACTGACGACTGGTCGCGCCGTCGTTTCATGAATTTGTTTGGCAGCCCCAATAGCTTCCACAATGCACTTCTTTGCTGGATACCAACGTTTATGATAGAGACTGCTGTGTCGGGTTGGAGTCCGTTCGAAACCGATCTAGGCGGCGCAAAGGTCATCATCTTGTGGGGAGTAAACCCGGCAGCTTCAAATATGCCCGGAATACATGGATATCGCGGACTGCAAGACAGCGGTTTAAAGATCATAGTCGTTGATCCAAGATATTCAGAGACAGCCGCTCATGCCGATCTTTGGCTGCCGCTGCGTCCGGGTTCGGATACTGCTCTGTCGCTTGCTATGCTGCACACAATCATGTTCGAGCAGATTTATGATGCAGAATTTGTCAATAACTGGTGCATAGGATTTGACGAGTTATGGGAGCACATGTGGCAATACTCGCCGGAATGGGCCGCTCCGCTTACTTGGCTTACGGCTGACCAGATCAGAGAAGCCGCCAGAATGTATGCAAACAACAAACCCGGCTGCATCCAGTGGGGTTGCACGGCAGACCAACTTGGCAAAACCGCCGGAGCCGGTATGCATGCCAGAGCGCTAATGCGCGCGATAACCGGAAACTTAGACTGTCCCGGCGGAGATCTAATGCCCGGACCTTCTCAAGCTTATATGGTTGACGAGGAGCTTGAAGCTAACGAGTGGTTACCTGAAGAGCAAAAGGCCAAACAGATTGGCTCCGATAAATATAAACTCACCTCTTGGCCGGGTTATCAGATTATCGCTGACACCGCCAAAGAGACTTGGGGTAAAGCACCTACTGCCGAGTGGATGTGCGAGGCGCATGGTCCTTCGGTATTCAAAGCCATCATCACCGGCGAGCCTTATCAGGTTCGTGCTTTACTGGTATCTGCAACTAATCCCATCAATTCTTATGGCGACACCAAGATGGTGCTGGAGTCGCTTAAAAAAGTTGAGTTCATGGTAACTTGCGATTACTGGATGACACCATCTGCCCTATATAGCGACTACATCATGCCAATTGCCGGAGCTCTAGAGCGCCCGATCATGCACAACAACTACGGTGTAACAGATTCGCTCATTGCCTCTCAGCGCGCCATACAGCCAATGTACGAGCGCAAGACCGACTACGAGTTCTGGCGCGATCTGTCTGTCGCCACAGGCGGTGCCCCGGAAATGTGGCCGTGGGAGCAACTTGAAGACGCATATTATTACGTAACATATAACCTCAATAACTTTGGCTACGCACACTCCACATACAATGAATTTGTGGAGAATTTCCGATTCTTCTATCCGCCACTTGAGTATTACAAGTATGGTGCAAATGGTTTCTGCACTCCATCCAGGCGTGTTGAGCTTAAGAGCTCAATCTTGGAGCAATTGGGTTATCCGGCTTTGCCAACATGGACAGGTCCGGCAGAATGCGAAGAAGATGACCCTGAAGTAGCTGCCAAGTATCCGCTGGTACTAACAACCGGTGGTGGCTTCATGCCATATCACCACTCAGAACAGTTTAATATCTCCACCGTTCGATTCCTTCGCCACGAGCCTTACTTTACGATCAATCCCATAAAGGCCAAAGAGCTGGGAATTGCCGATGGTGATTGGTGCTGGATTGAGACGCGCAGAGGTCGCATCAAGCAACGCGCAAACGTTGAGCCTTCGGTAGATGAGCGCGTAATTTACGCTCAGCGTGGATGGTGGTATCCGGAGCGCGGACCCGAGGGTACCGATCCGTTTGGCGCTTTGGAGTCCAACGTTAACGTTTTAACATCCGTCGATGACGAGCACGTTTGCCAAATTGGTGGATCTTGGGCAAACAGAGGACTTTTATGCCGCGTTTACAAAGTGCGCTTCGGCGACGATGCCGTAGACATCGAAACCTCAATCCCCGGATCACTTTGGGGCGAAAAAGACATTGATAAGACCGCAAAAGCTAACGTAGAAGGAGGGGAGTGAACATGACCAGATACGCTATGGTAATGGATCAGCGCAAATGCATTGGCTGTCAAAGCTGTACAGTTGCTTGCCGCACCTGGAATGATCTTCCCGATGACATAATTTTTAATCCTGTTGTGACCGAGGGTGTTAAGGGAACATTTCCAAATGTCCACCAAACATACACCCCGCTCATTTGCATGCACTGCGAAAACCCACCATGCACGCTTTGTTGCCCCTGCAAAGCCTCCACTCAAGACGATGACGGTATTGTTTGGGTAGACAGCAAAAAGTGCATGTCATGCAAAGTATGCGTAAACTCATGCCCTTATGGTGCTCGCGATGCATCAAGCATGGATCCGATGTTTAAGTCCTATGTACGCAAGTGCGATTTTTGCAAAGACCGTGTGCGCGCCGGTGACAAGCCTTACTGCGTAAACACTTGTCACCAAAAGGCACGTATCTTTGGTGATTTGGATGATCCAAACAGCGAGGTATCACAACTTATAGGTTCGCTTGAAACAGATCGTATCTTTACAGAGCTGAATACTGATCCGCAAGTTTATTACATCAAGTATTTGGGAGGACATAAATGAGTCACGCAAACTTTAATAAACTGACCAAGCATTATTGGATATGGCCAATTGCTTGGGATCTCTTCTTAGGTGCGTTGGGCGGCGGTATTTTGGCGCTGGTCGCAGTATTTGATCTTATCTACAAATCCGGTATCGCCGGTGTTGCCGAGATGCCAATACCGGAGGTCGGCGGCGTCTTTGCGGTTGCCACATTTGTAGCTGTTGCTGCACTTGGTATCGCCAGCGCCATGCTCATCTTTGAGCTTGGACAACCGATGGTGTTTTATAGAGTGTTTCTATCCGGCACGGCAGTAATTAAATACGGTGCTGTAGCCATCATGCTTTCTGTAGTTTTTGGCTTCGTGTATTTCTTATTCTACCTGCCACCGGAGTGGAATCTCTTCTACTATAGCTGGACATGGATCAGAGATGTTTGCTGCGTGCTGATGTTAATCACCGGCATCTGCGTAATGCTCTACACCGGACTATTGCTTTCCTCCATGAAATCCAAGCCGTTTTGGAACACACCCGTCTTGCCGGTACTTTTTGTGGTCTCCGGTTTTGCAATGGCAGCATCGACAATGGCAATTACCGCAGGTATTTGGCCGGCATCTACCTTTGGCTTTGATCGGGCTGTGATCACATTCTTTGTTGGTCACTTACACTCCATTGCTGCAATTTGTCTTGCCGGTACCTTTATCACTATCTTGGTCTATATCTTGCTCCAATACGGCGCCGGAAACCAGACCGCCAGAAAAGTTGCGCTCAGATGGCTTAAGGGTCAGTTCGCTCTTGGTTTTTGGGGTGGAGTAGTAGTGGCAGGGATTGTTTTGCCGCTCATCTTCTATCTAGCCGGTGGCGTGGCTGCTGATATTGTTGCACCTATACTGGTAGTTTGCTCCGGTTTATTGATGCGCTTTCTCATCGTCTACTCCGACGACAGAACACCCATCCCGGGCGAAGAGCGTTTCTGGTCACGCATGCCCAATCCGCACGACAAGTTCTTGACCGCTTGGAAAAAATAGCGAGCGACCCCACGTCGGTTGTCAGTCTAAGTATTAGGCTTTAAGCCGTTACGCTCGATAAAGATTGATCTTTACCTACGCCCCTGCCACACTCCTTCCAAAAGTGGCAGGGGCTTTTTCTACGGTTTAATAGCTTAATACACGCTTTAATCAACCAAATCAGTCTCTTGCGTGCCAATCAGGTTGGCTAAAGCGCATATTAAGGATATTTTCGCAATTCAGAAAACACTAAAGCCTTATCAATTACTAGACTATGTCATATAATTGTGTATAGAAACTACGGTGCAAGAAAAACTTGAAAAAGAAATGAGAGCCAATATGAAAACTTATTACAATCCGGAAGATCTGGGCAAATTCTCCACAATGGGCGAAGAGGCATCTGAGCTTTGGGATGCCTATATGAACTACTATAGTAAAGTTTTTGAGGATGGTGCCTTAACAGCGCGCGAAAAGTCTCTGTGGCAGCTGCCGTGCAGTGCCCATATTGTATTGATTCCTATACGGGAGGCAGCTTAGAGAAAGGCATCACAGAAGCCGAGATGACCGAGGCGATACACGTTGCTAATGCCATTCGCGGTGGAGCTTCTTTGGTGCACGGCGTACAAATGAAAAATATTGTAAAAGACTTGGAGCTGTAATATGATCACGGTAGATGCCGTGGGGGTTATGGCAAATATCGACTGTCCTGCGTTTGAGGATAAAGTAGATGCGGAAAACAAAGTAACAAATATAAGCTTGGATACACTGCAAGTAAATGTAGGCGCAAAATGCAATTTGTCTTGTAAACACTGTCACATCGAAGCCGGACCTGATCGTAGCGAGCTTATGAGCAAAGAGGTTATGCAGGCTTGCCTAGATGTCTTGGATATATATGGCTTTTCCACACTTGATATAACCGGTGGAGCTCCGGAGCTTAACCCTGATTTTGAGTGGTTCATTACCGAGGCTGCAAAGCGCACTATAACAGTAATGACACGCTGCAACCTTGTGGTCTTAAGCCTGCCAAAATACGAACATTTGGCTGCACGTTATGCCGAATTGGGGATTCAGGTTGTAGCCTCACTGCCGCATTTCGTGCAAAAAAATACCGATAATCAACGTGGTGCCGGTGTCTTTGACGTGAGCATAAAAAAGCTTCAAGAATTGAATGCATTAGGTTATGGAAAAGGCGATGGTTTGATCTTGAACCTGGCTTATAACCCCGGCGGTGCTTTCTTGCCGGGAGCGCAAGCACAGCTGGAGGCAGAATACCGAAGACGCCTGCAGGCAGATTTTGGCATCGTTTTTGATAACCTCTTCGCAATAACCAATAACCCACTTGGTCGTTTTGCCAAGGCGTTGGACGCCAAAGGCAAGTTGCAAGACTACATGAACAAGCTGGTAGGCGCGTTTAATCCGGCCACTTTACCCGGCATGATGTGTCGTGCACAACTCTCAGTAGGTTGGGATGGTCGCTGTTATGATTGTGACTTTAATCAGGCGGCGCAGTTGCCTTGCCTTGATGGCAGCACGATCTTTGATTATATTGATACAGAAAACGGCGTGCCTAAAAAAGAGCTAAAACGAGCGATAGCATTTGGCAAACACTGCTACGCATGTTGCGCCGGCAGCGGTTCAAGCTGTGGGGGAGCAACTGAGTAGGCTATAGTTTCGGACGCTGCAGTCAGGCAACCTGCAATTCTGAATGCAGCAATCAAACAAACTGCCACTCTGAGCGAAGCGGAGTGCAGTTGAGGAATCTTGACGTGTGCTCTAGGGAAAACACGGATGTCGCCCGGAAATTCTTCATTTGAATTCCCGGGCGACATCAAGCACGATAAGTCATTTTTAAGCGATTTACGCACCCGGAGGTTTCGGTGCACCCGGAGGCGGTGGCATTTTCGGTGCACCTGGGGCACCGGGAGCACCTGGGGCGCCGGGAGCACCGGGAGCACCCGGCATCTTTGGAGCGGCGGCAGCCAACTCTTCAGCAGTAGCACCACACTCAGGGCACTCGGTAGCATCCATCGCAACCTTAGTACCACACTTTGGGCATGTAATATCTACACTTACTGCGGCAGGTCTAAAACACATAAACTCTCCTTTCTATCGACTACCAAAGGATAGCTCTCAAGCGGGCATAAAATATCCCCTAATACTACTTAAATAGGCTAAAAAGCATCAGACTAAAAGCATGAATAAGGCTCGATTACCTGTAGGAAAGTTTAAAAATACATGTGCTCCATAAAGAGATCGGCAAACTCATGGTGAGTTGCCAGATTTATCTCCCTAGCTTGATTCGCCAGCCATGATACAGTGTTGTAGCTCTCATTATCAAAACAGATCTTTGCTGCACCATTTAAGCTACTGTTGCCGACAGTTACAATTCTGCCTGCAAGCTCCTTGGGTATAAGTCCGGTAGTAATAGCGCTTTTTGCAGAAAGGTTTTGCCCAAAGCCACCTGCAAGAAACACCTTAGCAGGCAAACGCCCACCCATCTCACCAATAATTATTTCCAAACCCGCACGTACAGCGCTTTTAGCCAACTGAAACTGGCGCACATCGTTTTGTGAGAAGTAGACCTCACGATAATTGTTGAGAGGGGAGCCGGGATACAAAATGATTCGATCATTTTTGCGCAGCAAAGCCAGACTATTATTGGCATCAATGTCACTTGCGTCTCTAAATGTACCGGCTTGATCAACAAAACCTTCATCGATAAGCATAGCCATCGTATCGAGTATCCCACAGCCGCATATTCCGCTTGCTGTACCATTGCCAATCGTTTTGATTTCGAGCTGCCCATCCGCAATACATACAGAGGATATGGCGCCAACTGTGCTACCCGAACCACATTCGATCGCAGCACCTTCAAATGCCGGACCGGCGGCTGTGGCCGTACAGATCAGTTCTCCATCACGCTTATAGACCATCTCACCATTGGTGCCCAGATCCATGAGAATGAAATCGTCTTCATGTGCCAACGCACACAGACCGGCGCTCAGATCTCCACCCACAAAAGCAGACATATAAGGAAAAACAATACAGTCGCAACTAAGGGTGTCAGAATTAAACACTTGTTCATATGGATAAGCTTGATCCAAAGCAAACTCCGGTATGAAAGGCGCTGCACCCAGTGAGCGGCAGGGGAGTCCAAGCAAAATGTAAGTCATGGCAGTATTTCCGGCGACGACAACCTTTTTTACAGCCGAGGAATTGACCTCCGCTTTGTCCAGCATGTATTTAGCAGCCGTATCGATCTGTTCACGGATGAGTTTTGATAAAGTTGAAGCATCGTCTGATGCCGCCTCGATGCGCGACATAATGTCAGCTCCGTAACTTCTTTGTGCGTTAAGCCGAGCAAAGCTTGCCAGCTCATGTCCACTTTGCAGATCCAGCAATTTGCCGACAACAGTAGTCGTACCAAGATCTATGGCAATTGCAAAAGTGCGACAAACAGACGCTACGTCAAGCGAGGCTGTGTCAAGTTCTACCTTATCCTGACGCATCTGACTGCTGTCACTGTCGCTTCGGTGAGAATCTATTATTACAATCTCTCGCTCTCCATTAAGGATTACATTTGTGGCATTGTCCTTGCTCCATTCGGCAACATACACAACAGACTCTTCAATAATGGTCGTCAAGCAAGCCAACTGCTCCTCATCATCGTTTATGGATACGTGGCACTTGTTGCAGCAACCTATACCGCCGCAGTCTGCGTTAATAGGCAAGTTATGTAAGCGCATTAACTCCAAGAGGTTATCGCCGATGCCAGCAACAACCTGCGTATTAAATTGCGGAAATGACACTTTAACTTCGCTTAAGCGATCAGCACTTTGCTTCGCCGGGTTCAATTATTAACTCCAATAAACAAGAAACATTATGCCAATTTTAACAGTTACGATTTATCATCGGGTTCTAAGTTCGCACCTGCATTCGACGCAGCAATGTTTTTATTGAGCTTGCGGTATTCATGAATCAGAAAAAACGCAGTTGTAACTATTGCAAGTACATCAGCAATCGGCACGGCAAAATATATGGCATCCAGAGAAGTAAGCGTAGGTATCATCGAAGGCAATACCATAGGTAGAATTATCACTAACGGCAAATAGTATAAGAGCTGTCGGGTAAGTGATAAAAAGATGGATTTAATGGGTTGTCCTGTGGATTGATAATAGTTGGATCCCACCATTTGAGCGCCAACCAAAGGAAACATTGACATCTGCACGACTAATGCGAATACCGAAAAGTCGATGAGCGCTTGCTCGAGTCCAAATATCCCAAGGATTTGGCGGGGAAAAACAATGACCAGCAACCACAAAGAAGTTCCGATAACAAACATCCATAGTAAAGATATGGTCGTCGTCTTTTTTACGCGCAGGTAGTTTCTGGCACCAAAGTTATACCCCCATATCGGCTGAGCGGCAATAGCAACGCCAATTAGGAAGAAAAACATCAATTGGGCGATTCTTTGAATCACGCCGATGGTGGCCAAAGCGCCCTCAGACCCTATCGGATGCATTGCTCCATAATGCACCAAAAGGTTATTGACGACAAAAGCAGTCAATGTCATCGCGATCGACATAATAAAGGATGCCGATCCCAATGTGATAACCCCGGCACAGATAGACATTTTGGGGCGCAAGTTCTTAAAACGAAGTTTAAATGGAGCCTTACGAGAGCTTAGGAAATACCAAAACATCAGCGCCGCGCTTGTTGCCTGACCAATAATGGTTGCATAAGCCGATCCTGCTACACCCCAGTTAAAGACTAATACAAAAAAGTAATTAAAAACTACGCAAACTACCGCGCCGACTACGCTTGTATATAGCGCCCTGTTAGGGTCTCCGGCTGTACGAATGAAGTTATTAAAGCCCATGCCGATGAACTGGAGGATATAACCGTAAGTGAGTATCAGAATGAAAACCTTGGCACTGTCCCAAATATCCGGTGTTACTCCGGAAATAATCATCAGCGGTTCTATAAATATGGTGGTGATCAAAGCAAGGAGAATGCAGCATATAATCATCAATGTCAATGTATTGCCGAGGATCTTTTCGGCATCTTCACGTTTACCCTCGCCAAGACGCAGAGCCGCCAATGCGTTTCCGCCGGCGCCAAGCAGCATTGATAAAGCCAGACCTACAGAAAGCAAAGGATTGGCAACAGTTACTGTAGCCAGACCAATCTCACCAACTCCATGCCCGAGAAAGATCGAGTCGATAAGAGTGTACAGACCATTGACCACCAATCCCACAACTGATGGGATCACAAATTGCAGCATTAGTCTTGAGACTTTTGCCGTGCCTAGTCTGTCCAGTTTATTCGCAGGCTCGCCTGTCTCAACCGCCTGCGCGTTAAGACCTTGCTCTGAGTTGTCCGATTTCATGTATTCCTTATGTTGCACCCCTTGATCGACATTTTTGATCAAGGGGTATTATTTATCCTAGAACTTAACTATCCGCGGTGGTGCTGTGAAGCTATAAAACGATGCGGTGGCATCTTTTAGGTAAAGCACCTGAGTGTTGCCATCACCCGGTTGGTACATGCTTTTTAACTCTTCATAATCATCCATCAAGCTTTTTTCTGCCTCGATGCGATTATCGTCAACGAGTGTGCATTCGACACGCAACCAATCGCCATCGGCAAAAGCACAGATTTCAACTTTTGGATTAGCAGCGATCTGTTTGGAAACGTCTTTTGATCTGCCGGTTTGAATATATAGTTTGTCTTCAAACTTGTGGATTGTGCCAAAGGGGCGCACGCGTGGCTGATCACCTTCGACAGTTGCAATATAATACGTTTGAGTTTTCTTTAAAAAATCCAGTACTTCATCCATATAATCTCCTTCCGCCTAAGTATTCATTCGAATGTATATTCTA
>QMCD01002043.1_pt2 | contig 15618 bp, 16 predicted proteins | sample 1821841 | NCBI WGS metagenome assembly QMCD01 (sample SAMN01991225, study PRJNA193472) | Termite gut metagenome, whole genome shotgun sequencing project. | isolation source: worker | host: Macrotermes natalensis | reverse complement strand
CCGCATATAAAACCATACCTGTCTGACCTTGCCATAATGCTGGCTGCTGCGCTGCTGGTTGATAAGTTAAAATTTAGCGAATTGTCTGTGCGGCGGGTTTTTTGGTACGGCGTAATAACCGCATTTTTGCAGCTGTGCTCGTTCCCCGTTATATTTGCCGCGGGCGCTGTCGCGATAATGAACCTTATCGCTGACCGCAAAAACCTCAAAAAAATTATTGTCTTTTTGGCACCTGTGCTCTTGACGGTAATCTTTGTCATACTGCCGCTAAACCCAGACAGCGGCTTCAGAGATTATTTTAAACTGCACGAGGATGCCTTCTTTCGGCCTTCTTTAAGCTGGGTGCTCGCAAAGTTCAGCAATACATTTTTAACTTACCCATTGCTTTTGTTCATACCGTTTTGTTTCGGGTTGGTTTTGTCCGTAAAAAGCAAAAATCCCGTTTGTATTTTTTGCAATTGGGTTCTCGCGCTTACGGTTATCGCGTCGTGGCTTGAACTCTATCCTTGCGGTAACCGCACAACTTTTTATCTGACGCCGTTTATACTTTTATATTGCGCAAAACCGATGGATACAAAAAATATATTACGCCTGCTGTGCGGGGCGGCAATTATATTTTGGGCCGGGCAATACGGCAACTTGTTTTTTCGTGACAAACTATGGCTGGAACCAACTCCCGATATCAAAGAGCAAATTGTTATTATTAAAGAAAATTTGAAAGACGGCGACCTGGTTTTAGTTAATCAGTATAATCACGCCAATTATTTATATTACAGCCAAGCCATCGGTTTAGACACCAAACCTATATTGTTAGTTCCTAATTACGTTGAGGAACTCAATCAAACATTCAAAGAGCTGGACCCTAAAAAAACTTTTTGGTTTTCAATTTTAGACCATACACCTGACCCGCCGACACAACCGTACATACACGAATGGGCCGGAAAATATTCTCTCCGACAAGAGTATTATTTAAACAAGGGCTATGGAAATTCGTTCCTTATGCTGATAAAAGTTCACCCGAATAATTAAAAAAAACTTAACTTTCTTAATATCGTGCAAAAACTGCGTTAACATGAGAATATGAACGAACAGCAAAATGAACAAAGCGCATTAGAAAAATTTTCAACCGATTTGACGGCGCTGGCGCGCGAGGGCAAACTTGACCCTGTTATCGGCCGCGACGAGGAAATCCGCCGCGTTATTCAGGTGCTCAACCGCCGCACAAAAAATAACCCTGTCCTCATCGGCGAGCCCGGCGTTGGTAAAACCGCCATCGCAGAAGGACTTGCCCAGCGAATCCTTAGAGGTGATGTGCCCGAGGGACTTAAAAAATCCTGTCTTATTTCGCTTGATATGGGCGCGCTTGTAGCCGGTGCAAAGTTCCGCGGCGAGTTTGAAGAACGCCTCAAAGCCGTTTTGAAAGAGGTTGAAGACAGCAACGGCGAAATAATTATGTTTATTGATGAGCTGCACACGGTTGTCGGCATGGGCGCCGCAGAGGGTTCAACCGACGCCGGAAACCTTTTAAAACCGATGCTTGCCCGCGGTGTGCTTCGTACAATCGGCGCAACAACCGTCAACGAATACCGCAAATACATAGAAAAAGACCCCGCGCTTGAACGCCGGTTTCAACCCGTGATGGTTGATGAACCCTCTGTTGAGGACACAATCAGCATCCTGCGCGGCTTGAAGGAAAAATACGAGGTGCATCACGGTGTACGAATCCTTGACAGCGCGCTTATTGAGGCCGCAAAGCTATCCGATCGCTACATTACAGACCGGTTTTTACCGGACAAGGCAATCGACCTGATTGACGAGGCCGCCTCATCGCTTCGTATTGAAATTGATTCCATGCCTGCCGAAATTGACTCTATGCTGCGCCAAAAAGTCCAGCTGGAAATTGAACGCGAGGCGCTGAAAAAAGAAACCGGTGCCGAAGCCGAAAATAAAATTGCCGAACTTACTAAACACATCGATGAATTGGAAGAAAAAAGTGCTTCTGTGCTCAAACAATGGGAAAAGGAAAAGGCGTCGCTCACAGGCGAAACGGGCTTGAAACAAGAAATCGAGCGCGTGCGCGCACAAATTGAGGACGCCGAGCGCAGAACGGATTTGCAGCTGGCCGCCGAGCTTAAATACGGCAAACTTATGGAGCTTGAAAAACGGCTTGCGGCAGAACGCCCAAAAACCACTATGCTCAAAGAAGAAGTTGACGACAACGACATAGCAAACATCGTGAGTAAATGGACGGGCATTCCGGTGAGCAAACTTGTTGAAAGCGAAAAACAAAAACTCATCCAAATGGAAAACATCCTGCACGAGCGGCTTATCGGGCAAGAGGATGCGGTAAACACAGTATCAGACAGCATCCGGCGCGCACGCTCCGGATTGAAAGACCCCAAACGCCCTATCGGAACATTTTTATTCCTCGGGCCGACAGGTGTCGGTAAAACCGAGCTGGCAAAGGCGCTGGCGGAATTTATGTTCAACGATGAGGATGCTCTTGTGCGAATTGATATGAGCGAATATATGGAAAAACACAATGTTTCGCGGCTTGTCGGTGCGCCGCCGGGGTACGTCGGATACGAAGAAGGCGGGCAGCTCACAGAGGCCGTGCGCCGCAAACCCTATTGCGTCATACTTTTTGACGAAATTGAGAAGGCCAACCCTGATGTGTTCAACATAATGCTCCAAATCTTTGATGACGGCCGCCTGACCGATTCAAAAGGCCGCACCGTGGATTTTAAAAACACGCTTATCATCATGACAAGCAACACCGGCTCGGATATAATTCTTGAAAACTCGCTTGCCAACATCAATTTTGAACAGACAAAAGAGCAGGTCACGCAGCTTTTGCGCGGGATTTTTAAACCGGAGTTTTTAAACCGGATTGACGAAACCATTTTCTTCAAAGCGCTGACGCTTGGTGAATTGTCGCGTATTGTTGATATTCAGGCGAATTATTTGCGCGAGCTTTTGCACGAACAGGAATTGGAGCTTGAAATTACGCCCGATGCCAAGGAATTGCTCGCCACGCGCGGATTTAACCCTATTTATGGCGCGCGGCCTTTGAAACGTATCATCTGCCAGCTTGTTGAAAACCCGCTGTCCAAGCTGATTCTGGCCAATAAATACTCAAAGGGCGACAAGATTATCATTGATGTAAAAGATGATGAGATAGTCTTTGAAAAGGCCGCCGCGGCAAGGTAGCGGCGCACCGGTCTACCCCCTTGATTTGTCAGTTTTAGCATGTAGAATATTCATATAGGAGAAGATTCGTATATGATTACTTTAAACTACAAAAACGCGGACACGGCGGTTATCGGGAAACAACACGGGCTGGATATTGAAAAAGAATTTGCAAAACATCAGAAAAAAATGGCTGAAATTATTCTGGATTTGAACAAACGCAAGGACAAACGAGGCCAATGGCTGCAATGGATGAACCTTGGTTACAGCGAGGAAACTGCGTGGTATGTTAAGGAATACGCATCAATGGTTCAAGGCCGGTTTGAAAATATCCTGATTTTAGGTATCGGCGGCTCGGCGGCGGAATCGCGATGACAGAAGCGCTTTTAAAACCATATTGGAACATGCTCTCAAACGAGCAGCGTCAGGGCTTGCCAAAAATCTTCTTCCTTGACAACATTGACCCTGACACGATTTCCGGGCTGTTGGATGTACTTGACTTGAAAAAAACACTGGTAAATGTTATCACCAAATCCGGCTCAACGGCCGAAACCATGTCGCAATTTATGATTGTAAAAGACAGGTTGGAAAGAGAACTTGGCGATTCATACGGTCAAAACATTGTTGCAACAACCGACCAAAAAACCGGTATCCTGCGCCAAATCGCAGAACAGGAAGGTTACAAAACTTTCGTTGTACCCGATGACGTCGGCGGAAGATTCTCTGTATTTTCAGCGGTCGGGCGTCGGGCTTTTGCCGTTCGCACTTGTCGGGATTGATATTGACGAGCTGCTTGAAGGTATCAAAGACATGGATTTGGCTTTGAAAAACACCGATATAAAAGAAAATATCGCCGCGCAAAACGCGCTTATCCACTATCTTATGGACACGCAAAAAAATAAAAATCTGTCTGTAATGATGCCGTATTCAAGCCGGTTGAAATACATTTCCGACTGGTATGTGCAGCTTTGGGCGGAATCGCTCGGCAAAGAAACAGACCGCAAAGGCAAGGTCGTAAACTGCGGCCCGACACCGTTAAAGGCGCTCGGCGCAACAGACCAGCACTCGCAAATCCAGCTTTACAACGAAGGTCCGAACGACAAGGTTATCACATTTGTTCGTGTGGGCGAGTTTGACACAACACTTGAAATACCAAAAATCTTTGATTACACGGGTATCGGCTACCTTGGCGGAAAAACCGTTAACCAGCTTATGAACGCGGAAGCTGATTCTACGCGCGTTGCGTTGTCCGATTACAACCGACCGACAATCACGATTACGCTGCCGCGGGTAAACGGCTATTATTTGGCGCAGCTGCTTTACATGTTAGAGGTCCAAACCGCAATCGCAGGTGAACTTTATAACATTGACGCGTTTAACCAGCCTGGCGTTGAGCAGGCCAAAAACTACACCTACGCGCTTATGGGGCGTGCGGGTTACGAGGAATCGGCGCAATCACTGCAAGATAAAATGGCGGCGGTTTAATATAATTATGCTTAAAATTAGAAAATCGGCTTTAATAGCTCTGTCTGTGCTTATTTGTGCAATGGTGCTGTGCTTATGTAATTGTTATGCTGTTGATGTGAATAGCCCTGTAATAAAAGCCGGAATCTCTATTGAACATGTGCCTGATGCCCTGTATGGCACGTGGCGCGTTACATCGCGGCTAAAGGAGACGAATGCGGCAGAAACTTTTAAACCGGTTAGCGCAGATATTTGGAACTTATCACGCACCGGTGACGTCATAACTCTTAGCAACCCGTTTACGGGCGCTGTTACCGAGGTTACATTAGAGTATGTCAACGACCATTCAATCAGATTTACAAGAACAAGCGATGACAGAAACGACGGCAGCGGCCACCCGCGAACAGGCGGCCACACAAAAATAACGGAGACAATCGGGATTACAATTGAAGGTGACAAATTTACGGGCGTTGACGCGTTTAAACTGGAAACGTTTTCCATAAGAGATGTTACAAAGTTGTACAAAACCGAAACCGCATTGTACAATCTGGTTGGTGAACGGATTTCAGGCGAAAGCATAATGAGAAGGGGAAGATAAAAGGATGAAAGAATATAAATTTGATACGGTAATTTTAGGCGGCGGGCCGGCAGGGATGTCAGCGGGGCTCTATGCGGCGCGCGGCGCGGTCAAAACGGCAATAATTGACACAAGCGCGTTTGGCGGCGCACCGTCAAATTATCTGGAGCTTGAAAACTACCCGGGATTCACCGGCGAAAGCGCGTTTGAGCTGACCGAAAAACTTGAAGAACAGGTTGATAAATTCGGGGTAGAAAAATTCCAGTATCAGGAAATTGAGGGCATTGATTTGGTCTCTAACCCAAAAATTATCCAAACAAAAGAGGGCAGATTTGAGGCAAAAACCGTTATCATAGCAGCGGGCGCGCATGCCAAAAAGCTTGGTATCCCGGGCGAAAAAGAGTTCCTCGGGCGCGGTGTGAGCTATTGCGCGGTTTGTGACGGCGCATTTTATAAAGACAAAGTTGTAGCGGTTGTCGGCGGCGGCAACGCGGCCGTTGAAGAGGCTATCTACCTCACACGGTTTGCGTCAAAGGTTTATGTTGTGCACAGACGCAGCGAGCTGCGCGCGGACAAAATTTTGCAAGAGCGCGCGTTCAAAAACGATAAAATAGAGTTCGTTTGGGATGCTGCGCCGCGCGAGATTGCAGGCGAGAGCACTGTTCACACGCTGGTTATTGAGAGCGTAAAAGACGGCAAAACCCACAAGTTAGCGGTTGACGGGGTGTTCCCGTATATCGGATTTGTACCGAATATTGAGCATGTCAACGGACAGATGGAGCAAGATGCCGGCGGGTTTATCGTAACCGATGTGACGATGCAAACGTCCGTTCCGGGTGTGTTTGCGGTAGGTGATATCCGGACAACGCCGCTGCGGCAGGTTATCACAGCGACCTCCGACGGTGCGGTCGGCGCTATGTACGCGCTTAAATATCTTGAAACGCTGCACGAGATGCCGGAGGTTGTTTAAAGCTGACTAGCCCCTCGCGGATAATATCTTTATCGCTTTTTCCAGCTCCTTGATTTTTGCACCGGTCTTTTCACCGGCAAAATCAACAAGCGCCAAAATCTGGTCGGGGTTGTTCAGCTTAATTTTACCAAAAAGCGCAGGATACTTGATACCGGCAATAAAAGTTTTTCTCAAGTCCTTTAACAAAGTCAAATCATCGCAGCTTACAATATTTTCTGACACGCAAATCCCTTCAAATAACTCGCTCAACTGCTGTCTGGCTTTTAAAACCTTGCCCGATGCCGCATATTTTTTGACGCGCGAAAGGTGCGAGGCAATCAGTTTGTGCTCGGCAAGAATTTTTTGCTTTTTCGCGGGCAGCGTGCGTTTAAAGTATTCTATTGTATGCTCATAACCGGATTGGACAAGCTCCTCGCGTTTTTCACGCGGCATGTTGAAATCAACAAGAACGATTCCGCCGGTATCAAGCACAATGCAGTCAAACTTGTCGTTTTGCCCGTAAACATCAACAACAAATTCCGTTGACACCGCTGTCATGCAGCTGTAAACTGTGTTGACAAAGTTCTTTGCGGTAAGCTCGTCGTGTTTGATAGAGCCTTCAAGCCTGAATTCCAGCACCCGGCCGGCCGGTGTGCTGCCCAAAAGCTGCCACATCGGTCTGCCTTTTTGCAGGTCACCGTCAACCAGCACCGCATCACCGTATTCAACGGGGCGCATGAGCCCGGGCATGCTGCACGAAATCCGCACCGCCTTGGCCACCTCAAAATCAGGTGTTGTTTTGCGCGAAAACTCCTGACAGCTGTAGTCCGCGATATTTGTCGTGATTATCGTCAGGTCCTTGTCCAAATCCGCGAATGTCACAGGCCGCTTGCCGGGGACTTTTTTTTCAATAAGCTTGCGCACCCAGTTAAGAAACACATTACCCTTGCTCAACGCGGGTCTTGACCCGATTGAAAGCTGGATATCCTTGAACAGGTTGAAATTTATCTCCATAAATATATCTTTAAGCTCTGCGGCGTTGTATCCGACCGCCAAAAGCGCCGCAGTGATTGAACCGACAGACGCCCCGCCGTAGGCTGTTGCGTTCAGGCCCAGCTCTTCCATCGCCTTTTGCGCGCCGGCGTAAGCCATGCCGCGCACCGCGCCGCCGCCAAACAATACCGTGTATTTTAAACCGTCCATTACCCTATTGTACCATATTAATATTATATAAAGAAATCGGCAATTGGGATTATTTAGGTTATACTTTAAATATGGTAAAAGACATTCAAAATATTCTATCTGAATTGGAAACGGCTGACAATAACACAAAAAACAGGCTGGAAAACACGCTTGTGAGCATGGGCTCTAACGCGCTTGATATTCTTGTTAACACGCTTCAAGTGGTGCAAGGTGTGCAGCGCGGTGTTGTTGCTATGACGCTTATCCGCATCGGTTCCGCTTCTGTTGAGCCGCTCAAAAGAGCAGCGCAATCAAACAAGGATTTTGAATGGGTTGCACGGTATTTAATCCGTGAGATTATCGCAGCCTAAGCCGAGAAGTATTTGAACACACGCTCCATGTTTTTGTTCATTGCTGCCTGGATTGAGTTGTACTCGTTTTGCAACACGCTGTGCTCTGTATCAAGCGCCTTCATTTGAAGATCAAGCCGCTTGTCCTTGTTCTGGATTTTTGCGATCTCGCGGTTGTACTCAGCCTCTGCGATAACAATGGCCTGCGCATTATTTTTCTCTGTAATATCTGTGCTGTTTGTCGCAATAAAGGGTTTCCATTCGCCTTCAAAATCCGCCTGCTCCATCACAGCATAACCGTTTTGCAGCTGCAATTTAATCCACTCGGGGCTCGATGCACACCCGTCTTCCACGGCCTTGTGGCCTTTTTGCATCCGCTCAAACAAGTTTGTATACCATTGCTTTTTATGGTCGTCTACCTCGCCTTTCTCGTTCAGCCAAGCCATTTGAGGCTCGGCATGCTCGCCAAACAATCTGTCCAGAATAAATACCGGATAAATCGCCTTGAAGTTACCGCCCGGATCCTCGCCGTAACGCTCTTTAATAAAATCCAAATCATCCAACTTATAGCGTTCCAACTCGTTATTCGGACCCAAAATATCTTCATCAATGCCGTAATCTTTGTGGTCTTTCTTAAAATCCGATTTATAGAATTGGCTTAATCTTGCGGCGGCGGTGTGGTAGACATTTTTTGCGTCTTTGATGGCTACTTCCGAACTGTCGGTGACCATCGCATCCAAACCGTAGTGGTAGAAGGCATTCTCGGCTATTGAATTTTTTGCGGAATTGTAGGCCTCCAGGTAATCCTCATCAGTCAACGGTGAAATATCCTGTACAAAAATACCGTCCACATCCGGCAGCCCGTCAGCGGGCCATTCAGGAATAATCAGTCTTTCGTTGCTGGTGATTGTCTGCAATTGCATATTGCCTTGTTCATCCGGAGCATTGAACTGCTCTGTAAGCACATAAGCAAGTCCTTTATCATTGTTTTGAAGCGAATCATTTGACTGCCGCTGGCCGGAGATATTTTGCGTGTGGACAGTACCTTCTTCATCTGTATACTTAACGCTCGCGAGCGAATAATTATCGCCGTTTCGTCTTAATGTATAGTCCATGCCGTTTGCCGTAATAATTATTTCATTGTTGTCCGCGCCTTGTTTGACGGCGGTTGCGCGCGTCACTTCACCGCTTTGATAAGGGTCTTCCAACCATGCAAAATTCTCTTTAATCTCCTCAAAATAACCGTCAAAGCTCTTTTCGCCCATCCGGTTTACTGTATTTTTCAGCGCATCATAGAGCACTTTACCGGTCGCACCGGATTTCTCAAGAGTTTCAAGATCTGACATCTTGTCGCCAATATCTTCTTTTATGGCTGCCTGAACAAGTCGTTCATAATTGTCATAGGCCATATAATATTCTTCAATAAGCTGCTCAAACTGTTTGAAGGTCGCAGTTTCAAGCGTTTTTTCATACCCGGAATAAATTTTTTCCACACCTGTTTTCGGGTCGGTGTAGGCCCCGCCAAGGTACATGACTTTGAGTTCTTCCGGGCTGTGGCCGATTGATATTGAATCGCTGTATTCGCCGTTTACAAGGTAACCCGGATAAGTCGCCTCACCATCTGCGTTTGTGGCCATATTTGTAAAGTAGGTTGTGCCGTATTCAAGCCCGTGCATGTTAAGGAATGTCGTTAAGGGGTCAGCCGATGCAATGGCTATTTGGAAGTTCGTGGCTTCTTTCTCGCTGACCAAAAACCGGCCGAGCGAATCAACAAGCCCGTACTGGTTGTTGAGCTTGTTGTAAGAGTTAAGACTGTTAAACGTCAGCTGCTGCGTTTGTTTTACACCTGCCGGATTGTAGTTTGTAATCATCATGTGCGGACTATCAAGCGCCATGGCATATTTGTCACTCGCAGCAGAAGAAGCCGTCGCAAGCCGTCGTTTCTCCTCCGAAATCATCTGGGTGCGCAGCTCGTTAGCTGACATACGCGATGTCATTGTTAGCAATTGCGCCTGTGATGCGGCAAGTCCCATGTAAAATTCCTTTCAATTACATTTGTTGACGGCATTTTTAGGCGTAATCTTTAAGGATTGTTACATTTCTTTAAGCAGCGTTTCAACCGCTGTAACTTCTTGATATCAGTGCCAATCCCGCACAAAAATAGTTTGTATTTGCCAAAATCTTTTTCATCCTCAATACCGGGGGTCAAAATATCAGACGGAATAAGGATTTTAGTGGGATCAGGAGCAAACGGAAACGGGCTTTTGATACCGAGCGACAAACAGTTATCAATAAGTCCCTCAATCTTTGCGAGGCCGCGTTTGCTGTTGAGAAAATTTACATTCGCCTCAATGCTTGCCAAAAGCGGATAGGACGGGGATGTTGTGTTAATCATCGCAAGCGCAGCCCCTGGGTCAATGTCGCAGCTGCTGTGCAAAAGCGCGGTCGGGTTAAGGCCGCCGGCTGTTTTGTGCAAAGATTGCACGGTAAAGTCCGCAATCTGCACCGCACTTTGCGGCAGCCGGACAGAGAACGGATACAACGCGCCGTGCGCCTCGTCAGCAATCAGTTTTGCACGGCCGCACATCTTCTTAATCGCCGCAATATCCGAAACAAATCCCTCATAAGTCGGACGGGTAATAATCTGCGCTTTTATGTCTTCTGCCTTGTCGTAAACCGGCTCGCAACCGGCGAGTTTCACGGCGTTAAGGTGCGACGGGTGTGCGTCTTTTTCAATAAAAACCTTATCCCCCGGCTGCGTACAGGCCAGAACTGCCGCAATAATCCCGCTTGTTGAACCGTTTGTCAAAAAATACGTATATTTTGTCCCGTAAATCTTGGCCGCACGCGCCTGTGCCTTGTCCAAAGCTGCCTGCGGGTTGTGCGCATCGGTTTCAGAGATATCGTATTTGTAAAACTGCCGGAATTTGCGGAAAATAAAGAACTTTTGCCCATGCGAAGGCGTTGTAAACATCACGGTCTTGACTTTTTTTCGCAAAAGGTTGATTAAACTCATTTGTTTCTGATTTCAATACTTCTTTTTGCACAGTATTGTGTCAAAACCATCTTGTCGTGGTCGTTCTTGAACGTAAACTGGCCGGATAGCACATACCCTGCGGCAATCCCAAGCTGGCCGCCGGCTTTTTCAATCCTGATTGGCGCAAACACCGTATCAACAGATTGCTCGGCAGACAACGGCAGCGTCAGTGAGTATGTTTTTTCAATATCAATATTTGCGTCGGTTTTGAGCTTCATCCCGCCGGCTGAAATATCCAGCGTTGTGATTTTGTAATCCTTACCGCCGCTTTTCATCACAATATCGTTGATGAATTTTATACGTCTGTATTGACGTCTTTGCAAAAATTTGTGCTTCGCCGGGTTGGAGATTTTTAAAGTCCTGCCCTCAATCGCCTTTGGAAACGAGGTGAAAAACACGGTTCCGTACTTGTTTTGCGTATAAAACTCGCAATAGTTGTTAATCAAAAACCCCTTCGGGTCGTATTCAAGCTCAACGGTAAACCCTTCCGGGTAAATATCGGTGATTTTGCCTTTTGTCGCGTTTTTAAAATCGTGCGGAACAACGGTTATCTTCGCGTCTTTTTCAATCAATTCTCTCATGAAACTCATTATATAATATTTTTTGCGTTTTGTCTATATTTTAATATTTAACCGTCATAAAGAACTTATACATAAGCCGTGTAAGTTTTTCGTCCGACTCCATTGCCAAAATCATTTCTTGCATAAGGTCGTTTTGCAAGTCCATATATTCAAACGTAAAAAGCTCACTGGGTTTGACTTCCAAAATATCTATGATTTTTTCAAGATTGTCGGCGGTCGGATAGTACTTACCGTTTTCTATGTTGCTGAGGCTGGATGTTTCTATATTAATGGCCTCGGCAATTTTTTCCTGCGTCAATTTCTTAGACTTTCTGACTTCTTGTATTCTTTTGCCCAGCAGCTTTTTAATATTCATAACATCCTCCAACGCATATTGTATAGAAAATCCCCAACAAAAATAATTTTGTGCAGCAACATAAAATCATTGACATATGTTGTTTTGCATGGATAATATTTGTATAACATCATAAATTTAAGTTTTTTAGAGGTTAAACTTAATGAAAAAAGGTATTCCAATAATCATAGCGTTCGACAACAACTATGCGCCGCTGGGTGCGGTCACGATGTATTCTGTTGCGCAAAACACTGAGAGCCCGGTGGATTTTTATATTTTAGAAAAAGAGGTCTCAGACAAAAATAAGCGTAAGATTTGCAAAAATTTACAAAAGTTTTCTAACGTATCAATTAATTTTATTGATATGACTAAATTTGATTATTTGGCTTTCAAAGAAATGAAAACTTTTTCATTAAGCGCGTACAGCCGCTATTTTATCCCGGAAATCCTGCCTGACGAAGATAAAGTCATATATTTGGACAGCGATATAATTGTTTGCGGGGACATTAAAGAATTATATGAACAAGATTTGGACAATTATCCGTTAGGTGTTGTCATAGAAGATTACACCAAACACTACATAGAACATATCAAAATCATTTTTCCGCAACATGAAGGCAATGTCTTTAACTCCGGTGTACTATTAATGGATATACAAAAACTTATTTCAGGCGGATATGTGCAAAAATTGCTTGATACAAACAAAAAATATAGTGATATGCTAGAATGGCCTGACCAAGATGTGTTTAATATTGTTTTTAATGATAACTTTAAAGTTCTTGATTACAAATATAATCCGTTAGAGGGCTGTTTTTCGGCGTTGCGAGAGGCTTTTCCCGACAAAGCGGATGAAATTGAGAAAAATCCTTATCTGATACACTATAACGGGCCAAAAAAACCATGGGAAACTCCAAAAACGAATATGACAAAACATTTTTGGCGGGTTGTAAAGAAAACCGCATTTCGCAAAAACATTTGCAAAAAATACAACGCAAAAGACGATAGAGAGATTTATTATTTGTTTGGTTTTATCCCGATAATGAAAACAATACAAAGGCCTAAAAATTTCTACTATAAGATGTTTGGCTTAACTTTGCTCAAAGTCCGTTCTATGATATAATCTGTTTTATGAACTACATTTTTTATTTTTTGATAATTATTTCAATCGCGGCCGGCGCTGTGAACGGGCGGCTGCAAGATGTTGTCGGCGCGCTGATGAGCGGCGCGGAATTGGCCGTCAAGGTGGCGTTTTCGCTGATTGGGATTATGGCGTTTTGGCTCGGGATGATGAAAGTTGCCGAAAAATGCGGGCTTGTTGCGCTCATTGCGCGCGCCATAAAACCAGTCACCAAACGGCTCTTTGACGAGGTTCCGGAAAACTCTCCGGCGCTTGGCGATATTGCGATGAGTTTTTCAGCGAACGCGCTTGGCCTGACCAACGCCGCAACACCAATCGGCCTTAAAGCAATGAAAGAATTGCAGGAAACAAACACGGACAAAACCTCGGCATCAAATGCGATGTGTACATTTTTGGCGATGAACACGGCAGGGTTCCAGATAATTCCGGCAACAGTTATCGCAATCCTTGTGGGCGCGGGCTGTTCCAACCCAACAGAAATCATCATGCCAACGCTTATTGTCACAACAATCGCGTTTTTTGCCGCAATTTTTATGGCCCGGATTTTCCAAAAGTTTTGGAGGCCGCAGTGACAGATATACTTTCTCTTTGGGCTTTGCCGTTAATAATTTTAACAATCCTGACGGCCGCCATGTTCAAAAAAGTGCCGGTTTACGAGGCGTTCACCGAGGGCGCAAAAGACGGGTTTGATGTTGCCGTGCGGATTATCCCGTACCTTGTTGCGATAATCGTTGCGATTTCAATGTTTCGCGCAAGTGGGTGCATTGAGTTTTTGGGGCAAATATTTGCCCCCGCGTTAACTGCGTTAAATGTGCCTGTTGATGTGCTGCCGGTGATGATTGTGCGGCCGCTGTCAGGCTCGGCGGCGCTGGGGATTTTCTCCGAAATCGCCTACGCGGGTCCGGGCAGCTATGCGACAAAGCTCGCCGCTGTCATGGTCGGAAGCTCGGAGACAACTTTTTACGTTCTGGCTGTGTATTTTGGCTCAATTGGTATCACAAAGCTGCGGTGGGCCCTGCCTGTCGGGCTTTTGGCGGACGCAATCGGCATGCTCGCCGCGATAATCGTTTGCGCGACGGTGTTAGCCTAGCAAATCAAGCGCATTTTTGCCTTCAAGTGTCATTAAACCCACATTCAAATCCTGCGGCAAATCTTTGACAACACCGGATAAATAATCTTCCATGCGTTTGTTATTTTGCGGCAGCCAGAACCTGAACCCAAGCTTAAAATAAAACGGGGTCGGCGAGCCGCCGACGCTGCCTTGTTTGCAGTTGTGCGCCGTAACGGAAACCTGTCCTTCGTGTCCGAGATTTACACTTTCTTTGCAAACCTGTCTGACAAGCGCGGTCCCGATTCCCTTGAATTTTGACGCCGCAATACCGTCGTTGTCAGTCCAAAGGCTCGCGAGCTTTACGTGGCTTCTTGTATCGTATAAACTCCCGGCGCCTATGCGGTCATAATCTTGTGTAAAGAGCTGGATTGCCGTTTGCAAAGTAGACGGCTGCTCCTCTCTTGTCACAATAACAGGTTCCGGCAGCCCGGTTTCGCGGTTGAACAGCGGGATTTTGGTTATCTGATACTTGTCAACATAACTTTTGTTCTCCATGCGCTGGTTCCAAGTTATAGGATTGAGTGTTCCAAAACTAATTCTCATGGTTTTAATAAAACGCGTGAAAAAAAAATTTGTCAGCGGATTTTGCGCACGCGGTATCCGTTAATAAATCGTTCTTCACCGGGCTGCATCTTGTTCATGGTCTGCTCCATCATATCGGCGTTTGGGTTGCCCGTGCGCCCTGCAGCGGAGTTGTTGAGATATTCCGTGCGCGAATCGCTGCTGTAATTGTAATCGCCGATACCGACCGCCGCATTATCACGGCTCAAAAGCAGTTTGTGAAGCTCTTCAAGCTTGCGCTCAATCCGATCGTTTTCGTAAATCAACCGCGCCATCAGGCACGTCATCAAAATCATAAACACCGTCTGGATGCGAAAATATTTTTTTATCGTGTAGCCGATATCATCTTTAACCCGCATGAACCCTCCCCGGGACAAGCCCGCAGGATTTGTCCTCATCGCAGAACCCGAGCCGCTTGCATTTGGGCACAAGATACGGTTCAAGCCATTTTTCATCAAGCGCGTCACACATAAGTTTTGTCATCAACCGGATTTCATACTGCGCGCGCGTACAAAGCCGCAAATTCGCGATATGGATAAGTTCGCGCAGGTTCATGCTGACAACAAGCGAGCTTGCTGCGGCGTTTGGCAGGACAAACCGCGCATCCTCAGCCGGGATACCGGCATCAATAAATTCTTGATATTGAGCTGCAATCTGCTCCATAAACACGGTGAATTTTTCTTTCAACGCCGGGTCACGCTCAATTGTCGGCGGGATTATGTAGTCAAATTGGCCTTTTTCCTTGACATAGCGCTGCGATTTTTGCGAAAAACTTGCATGCCGGTGGCGCACAAGCTGGTGTGTCAGTGCGCGCGACACATTTGATACCGCAAAACTTACCTGAACATGCTCAATCGTTGAATAGTGGCCTGACGAAATCACGCGCTCAATAAGTTTGAGCATTTTTGCATCGTCATCGGGCGCAGCGGTGTAGATTTGTTCCGGAGAATCCGCACTATAACACGTACGGCACGCCGTATAAACCGTCTTGAGCATATTTTCCGGTTTTGATATTAAAGTGACAACCGGTTTATTATTCATCTTCTAACCCTTATTGTAACGTTTGTTAAATCTGTCAACGCGGCCTTCCGAGTCGAGGATTTTTTGCGTTCCGGTGTAGAACGGGTGGCACATGTTGCAAATCT
>QMCD01001279.1_pt2 | contig 15619 bp, 11 predicted proteins | sample 1821841 | NCBI WGS metagenome assembly QMCD01 (sample SAMN01991225, study PRJNA193472) | Termite gut metagenome, whole genome shotgun sequencing project. | isolation source: worker | host: Macrotermes natalensis | reverse complement strand
ATAGCGCAGTATATCAAATTTTTCACGAAATGAACCGGATAATAAATGAACCGGTAACTGAAAAATCACTGAAAACGGCCAAAACACTTTTATCCGGTAATTTTTCCCGCAGCCTTGAACACCCGAGCACATTAGCCGGTTTTGCCGTTAATATCGACAAATACCAATTACCGGAAGATTATTACAAGAATTTCCTGAAACGCTTGGATGCCATAACTATAGAAGATGTTCAGGCTGCAGCACAGCAGTTTATAAAACCGGAAAACGTGTGGATTGTAGTTACCGGCGATAAGGCTCATGCCGAATCTTTGCTGCCGTTTGCCGGCGATCAAACGATTCATTTTTTCGATTATGATGCGAATCAACAATAAATTATATACCCATGAAACAAACAAAAATTAAACTGTTGCTTTTTATAGCAATTCTTTCTATCGCGGGATTTTCTTCTTGTGGACAAACAGAAAAAAAATCGACAAGCGATGCTGCAGCGGCTGTTGCGGGTGATGCTGAAACCCAAAAGAAAGTCAATGCCCTGTTAAATGAGATGACTTTGGAAGAAAAGGTCGGACAAATGGCTCAAATTACGATAGATGCAGTCATGAAAGGACCAAGCAGATATTCCAGCAGTGAACCTTTAGAGTTGGATATGGATGTTTTGCGTGATGCCATTGTAAAATATGGCGTCGGTTCGGTATTGAATACTCCCAATGTTCGCGCCCGTTCAGTAGAGGTATGGGCTCAAATTATCGGCGGAATACAAGACGTAGCGACTAAAGAATCACGGTTGAAAATTCCTGTCATTTACGGAGTTGATGAAATTCATGGCGCCACTTACACAGTCGGAGCCACCATATTTCCGCACGAATTGGCGTTGGCTGCTACGTGGAATCCTTCAATGGGTTACACCATGGGTGAAGTTACTGCTTATGAAACACGGGCAAGTAATATCCCCTGGAATTTTTCGCCCGTATTGGATTTGGGATTAGATCCGCGTTATTCACGGTTGGGAGAAGGCATGGGAGAAGATCCTTATTTGATTTCCCGTTTCGGAGAAGAAATTATCAAAGGATATGAAGGCAAAGATAACAATGTAGGCGATCCTTACAGAGTGGCGGGTTGCGCAAAACATTACTTGGGTTATGCCGTTCCTATTTCAGGGAAAGACCGTACTCCGGCTTACATTCCCGAAAATGTGTTGCGGGAATACCATTTGCCTCCTTTCAAAGCAGCTGTCGATGCAGGAGTGCACACATTCATGGTTAATTCGGGAATTATCAACGGAATCCCGGTACATGCAAATTACGACCTTTTGACGAATATACTTCGCAAAGAATTGGGATTCGAGGGGGTTGTTGTTACGGACTGGGCGGACATCGAAAACCTGTATAAACGTGACCGCGTGGCAGCAAACAACAAAGAAGCGGTTAAAATGGCTATCAATGCCGGAATAGATATGTCGATGATTCCTTATGATTACGAACCTTTCTGTAACGATTTGATCGCTTTGGTAAAAGAAGGAGAAGTAAAAATGAGCCGGATTGATGAAGCTGTCGGCCGTATTCTGACATTGAAATATAAGTTGGATTTATTTGAAAAACCGACTGTCAACCCGGAAGATTATCCGAAATTCGGAAGCGAAGAATTCGGTAAAAAAGCATACGAAGTAGCTGCCGAAGCAATTACCTTGCTGAAAAACGAAAACAATATGCTGCCTCTAAACAAATCTGCCAAAGTATTGGTAACCGGTCCGGGTTCCAATTCCATGCGTCCTCTCAACGGCTGTTGGACTTATTCCTGGCAAGGCGATGTAGCCGATGAATTCGCCGGAGAATTTAATACGATCGCTGAAGCTTTTCATGCTAAAATCGGAGCTAATGCAATATGTATTCCGGGTGTCAGCTATGAAAATGTTACGGACTACCGTGTAGAAAAGAAAGACCAATACAACGAAGCCATTGCTGCAGCCAAACGATCGGATTATATCGTTTTGTGCTTGGGAGAAAATTCTTATGCAGAGAAACCCGGCGATTTAGTTGATTTGAGTTTAAGTAAATTACAATTACAATTTGCCAAAGATTTGCTTCAAACAGGCAAACCTATTATTTTGGTAATGGTACAAGGCCGTCCCCGAATCATTCGCGAAATTGCATCCGACATGAACGGTATTTTGATGGCTTACTGGCCGGGAAATTATGGAGGAGATGCTTTGGCCGATATCGTTTTCGGAGATGTAAATCCTTCCGGAAAACTACCGATTACTTACCCAAGTGCAGTTAATTCGTTGGTTCCTTACATTCACAAACCATCCGAAGAACAAGCTAAAGCAGAAGGAGTATATAATTATGAAGGTGATTTTACTCCTGAATTCCATTTTGGATTCGGATTAAGTTATACTACTTTCGAATACAACAATCTACAATTAAGCGCCACTGAACTTTCCGGCAATCAACCATTGGAAATTACAGTCGATGTAACCAATACCGGAAAAATGGCAGGTAAAGAAGTCGTACAACTCTACACTTCCGATTTAGTGGCAAGTATAACTCCCGATATGAGGCGCTTGCGTCGTTTTGAAAAAATATCACTCGAGCCGGGCGAAACAAAAACGGTAAAATTTACCATTGATGCATCAGATTTGGCTTTTGTCAATGCGCAAAACAAATGGGTTACCGAAGCGGGCGAATTCAATGTGATGATTGGAAACACCGGTTTAGAACAGAAATTTATGTATAAATAAGGCGGGTTAAGGTTTATACCTTGCCTCCTTTAGAAAATCTTGATAATTAGTAATCCCAATCAACTCGCTGAGAGTTGTTTTGGGATTATTTTTCATATAGGATGCAACTATGCGATAACCAACCCATATACCGACTTTTCCGGGAGAAGAACTCGTTAAAGGAGTCGTATAAGGTGCATCGTTCATAAATTGCGAGGTTATCATGTAGTCGGTAGTATATAGTTGCTTTTGTTGCAATATCGTTTTCCAAATACGGGACTCACTTTTCTCACACCATTCATATTGTTCTTTTGTGTAACCAAAAGTTTCCCAAACATTTCTTCCGGTTAGTATTTGTGATAGTATATAATGTATTTTTCCTTCATATAACATTCTGTCTAATAAGGCATTTTCGTTTCCTTCAAATGGGAATTCCGAGTATAAAAAGCCCAAAAGATAATCGGGAACAACCCGTTCGGGAGTCATTCTCTGCCTTTGGTAGTCATAAAAAAATTCCTGGTAAAGAGGAAAATCCGATCCCAAATATTTATCGGCCGAAAGAGAAAGTATAGAATCTGTTACTATGATATTCTGGTTTAAGCCGGAGATGTGTATGTAAATTTGGGGTAACTCCAATTGAGGAAATTCTTCCAATAACAAATTTAAACTTAAAGAAAGCTCTTTTTCATAAGGAGTTATATCTGCAAAAACTTCCTGCTGTTTCTGATACAAACTCATTAATGTTGGTTCTGAAAAGAAATTCCGCAAATGTTCGAAAAAACCAATCGAATCGGTTCTGCCAATGAAAATAACTCTTTCTCCGAAAACATTCAGGAATGAGGAATTCTTTTGCAAAAATTCCTCATCGTTTTTTTTATTTTGCAAATACTGATATAAATCTACATCAAACCGGTTGATTCTGATAGATAAAGAATCTTCTCCAAAAGCTTTCCGGTTGGTACAACCCAAACAAAAAAGACTGCACAGCAAAGCCAAAATAAATTTGTTCTTCATATTACCGGATATTTGCAATAGAAATAATATCTGCAAAAACGCCGGCTGCCGTTACGCTTGCTCCAGCTCCGTAGCCTTTGATAATCATCGGATATTCGTTATAGCGCTCGGTGGTTATCATGATGATGTTGTTGCTCCCTTCTAATTCGTAGAATGGGTGGCTTCGGTCTACTTCCTGCAAACCAACCCGGCATTTTCCGTTATCCATTTCTGCAACAAAACGGTATTTCTTTCCTTCGGATTCCAATTTTTTGCGTTTAGCTTCAAATTCTGCATCCATTTCGGGAATTGTCTTCCAGAAATCTTCTAAAGAGCCTTCAAAATACTTATCCGGTATAAATAGATTTTTCACTACATCATCTTGCTCTACGCGATAACCTGCTTCGCGAGAAAGGATTGTCAGTTTACGGATTACATCGGTTCCGCTCAAATCAATTCGCGGGTCGGGTTCTGCAAAACCTGCTTCTTGAGCCATCTTAATCGCTTTGCTTAAAGGAATTTCAGCACTGATTGTATTGAAGATAAAGTTCAAAGTTCCCGACAAAACAGCTTGAAGTTTCAGGATCTTATCTCCACTGTTTATCAAAGCGTTCATCGTATTGATAATGGGAAGACCCGCGCCGACATTGGTCTCAAAAAGATATTTGATTCCTTTCTTGCGGGCGATTTCTTTCAAATGATGATAATTATCATAAGCCGATGACGCTGCAATTTTATTCGCTGCAACTACCGAAATATTGTGTGAAAGGAAATCCTTATACAAAGCGGCAATTTTAGGACTTGCCGTGCAATCTACAAAAACAGAATTGAAAATATTCATTTTCAGGATTTCTTCCCGCAAAAATTCGGGAGATACCGGTTGTCCTTGGGTACGTAATATTTCCGAATAATTTTCCAAATTAATACCTTTGCGGTCGAAAATTACATTGTCGATATCGGCAATACCAACGATCCGGAGTTTTAAGCTGTTTTGAGCCAAAAGCAAGGGTTGTTGTTGTTTAATTTGATCTAACAAGCTTCCGCCAACAGTTCCTGTTCCGACAAGGAAAATATTAAACACCTGATAATCAGCCAAGAAGAAAGAATCGTGAATGGAGTTCAACGCTTTCCGCAAATTCTCTTTTTTGATAACAAAAGAAATATTTGTTTCGGAAGCTCCTTGTGCACATGCAATTACATTAATTCCGGCACGTCCGAGTGTACCGAAAAGCTTACCGGCAATACCGGTAGTCCGTTTCATATTTTCTCCGACAATCGCCAATGTTGCCAAATCTTTTTCAGCCTTGATTTCGTTGAGTTCTCCTTGAGATAATTCCAACGCAAATTCATTTTTTAATACGTCTACAGCCAAATCTGCATCTGCATTTTTCACCGCAAATGAAGTTGTATTTTCGGAAGAAGCCTGCGAAACCATAAATACGCTGATCGAAGCCTCAGACAATGCTTTGAAAATACGGTAATTTACGCCAATGACACCTACCATTCCGAGTCCTTGTACGGTAATCAAACAAGTGTCGTCGATAGAAGAAATCCCTTTGATTGCTTTTCCGTTTGTATTTTTCTCTCTGGCAATATAAGTTCCCGGCGCATCCGGATTAAAAGTATTTTTAATTTGGATGGGAATATTGTTATGATAAACAGGAAAAATCGTCGGCGGAAATATCACTTTTGCTCCGAAATTACATAACTCCATAGCTTCTATATATGTCATTTCTTCTATAACATACGCATTACTGATCACTTTCGGGTCGGCAGTCATGAAACCATCGACATCAGTCCAAATTTCCAAAATAGATGCACCCAATGCTGCCGCGATAATGGAAGCCGTATAATCAGAACCTCCCCGACCTAAATTAGATATTTCTCCCGACATTACATTACTTGAAATAAATCCGGGAACAACAGCTACTTTAGGCATACCTTTGAATTGACTTCGAATCAATTTATTCGTTGTTTCAAAATCAACAATATGTTTGCCTGATTGTATCTCCGTTTTGATGAATTCACAGGCATCGTATAACTTACTGCCTTTAATCAAACTACTCACGATTAGAGACGAAAGACGTTCTCCATAACTTACAATAATATCCGATGTTTTGGGCGATAAGTCTTGTATCAAAAATACGCCTTTATATATATTTCCTAATTCGTCAAGAATGGAAACGATTTCTTTTAATACGTTGTTTCTTGTCGTCGTGTCTGTTATTACAGCTTCAACCATCTCAATATGGCGGCTTACCATTCGGTTATACTCTTTCTCATAAGTATAATCTCCTTGGGCTGCCAATTTTGATGTAAGAATCAACTGGTCGGTTATTCCACCTAAGGCAGAAACGACAACAACTACGGGTTCTTCAACCCCTTCAACAATTTGTTTAACATTTAAAATGCTTTTCACGGAACCTACGGATGTTCCGCCGAATTTCATTACTTTCATTATTTCTCATTTTATATTTCACACAGATTTCACAGATTACACGGATTTTTAATTATGAAATCTGTGTAATCTGTGAAATCTGTGCGAGATTAAACTAACCGGACGCAAAAGTAGCAAAGAATATTCAAAATACTTGCATGCAGTCAAATCTTTATCTACTTTTGCAGCGCTTTTCAAGAAAAAAACTACTTAATACAATATTTTATCATGAACTGGCTGAATGATTTATTATGGAGTGACAGTGTTGCGCATACCGTTCTTCTGTTTGCTTTTGTAATTGCAACAGGAATTATGCTCGGTAAAGTCAAAATTTTCGGGGTTTCACTGGGAATAACGTTTGTCTTATTTGCCGGGATTTTCGTAGGGCATTTCGGTTTTGAAGTAAATCATGAAGTGCTACATTTTATGAGAGAATTCGGATTGATTCTTTTTGTTTACTCTATTGGATTACAAGTAGGTCCGGGTTTCTTTTCTTCTTTCAAAAAAGGTGGGATTCAGTTAAACATGCTTGCGGCGGGAACCGTTTTTCTTGGCGTTTTAATAACAATTACTTTGCATTTTGTTACGGGGATACCAATCCAAACAATGGTCGGAATTATGTCGGGAGCCGTAACCAATACTCCGGGACTTGGAGCTGCCCAGCAGGCATTTCATGATGTGAAAGGAGTTACAGACGAAACGATTTCAATGGGATATGCCGTTGCTTATCCCTTGGGTGTGGTAGGAATTATTTTTTCTATTATAGCCATGAAATATTTATTCAAAATAAAACCTGAACAGGAAAATGAAGATTTGCAAAAAGCTTCGGGACAAGCGTCAAGTATTGAACTTGTATCTTTAGAGGTAAAAAACCCCGCGGTCTTCAGGAAAGATATAAAAACGATTTCAAAATTGATGGGTACGAAATTTATTGTATCCCGTGTATTGCACAGCCAAACAGATAAAATTGAAATTGCATCTTCTCAAACCATACTCAACGAAGGAGATAAAATATATGTGGCTACAATTCCTAATGAGCAAGAGAGAATCGTTGCATTTATTGGCGAAAAAGTAAACATGAGTGAAGATGATTGGAATTTGTTAGATAAACAATTGGTTTCTCGTCGAATTTTAATTACGAAACACAACGTAAACGGTAAATCATTACAATACCTCAACATGCGGGCTACTTACGGAGTTAACATTACCCGTGTAAATCGAGCAGGAGTAGATTTGATAGCGCAAGCAAACCTCCATTTGCAAATGGGCGACCGTGTAACTGTTGTCGGCGATCAAAAAGCAATCAAAAATGTAGAAAAAGTGCTTGGAAATGAAATGAAACGATTGAACGAACCTAACCTTATTCCTATTTTTATCGGTATATTGTTAGGAGTAATATTGGGCAGTATTCCATTTGCATTCCCGGGAATCCCGCAACCGGTTAAATTAGGTTTGGCCGGCGGTCCGTTGATTATTGCGATTTTAATGAGTATCTTCGGCCCGAAGTACAAATTGGTTACCTATACAACCATGAGCGCCAACCTGATGTTGAGAGAGATTGGAATTTGTTTCTTCCTGGCTTGCGTGGGTATCAGTGCAGGAAAAAATTTCTTCCACACCTTGATTTACGAAGGAGGATTGAATTGGGTAGGATTAGGAATTATAATCACTATGGTTCCCCTGCTTATTACAGGTATAATAGGAAGAAGCATTTTCAAATTGAATTATTTCACATTGATGGGATTGATGGCGGGAAGCACCACCGACCCTCCTGCATTGGCCTATTCCAATGCTACTGCAGGCAATGATGCTCCGGCCGTAAGCTATGCTTCTGTTTATCCGTTAGTAATGTTCTTAAGGGTACTTTGCGCTCAATTGATGATATTGATGTTCTTGTAAGATTTATTTTAAACACTATTAATAATTAGAATTATAAATTTATGAAAAAAGTCGTATTGACAGTTGTCTTAGCTTTGTTATGCAATGTCTTAGCAAATGCTCAGTTTGGAAAAATCAAGTTGGATAAAGCTGTAGGTGCAGCCGCCAAAGGTGCTAAATCATTTACATTGTCGGATGCGGAAATCAAAGGATATGCCGATGAATATATGCAATGGTCGGACGAACACAATCCGGTATGTAAAACAACCGGTTCGGATAAAGGGATGAAAGAAGTAGCCGACCGTTTAGCAAATATTGTATCGGTTATTCCCGCAGATTTAGTAAAAGAATTGAATTTGAATATTTTATCGTATTATGTTGTAGACGTAAACGCTTTTGCATGCGCCAATGGCGACATACGTGTTTTTGCCGGTTTAATGGATTTAATGACTGACGATCAAATATTGGCTGTTATCGGTCATGAAATCGGACACGTAATCAATAAAGATTCTAAAGATGCTTTTGTTGCCGCATTGAGAGTTTCTGCACTGAAAGATGCTGCCGGAGCTGTAGGTGGAAAAACAGTAAAAACATTAAATGATGCTCAATTAGGTGATTTGGCCGAATCGCTTGCTAATGCGCAATATTCACAAAAACAAGAAAATGCAGCTGATGCCTACGGATATGAGTTCCTGAAAAAATGCGGAAAAGATCCAAGCAATATGGCATCATCATTAGGAGTGTTGCTTCAATTACAAGAAGAAGCCGGTGCTCCCGAAAACAGTAAATTTAGTAAATTGTTCTCAAGCCACCCCGATTTGAAAAATCGAATCGCAGCATTGAATAAAATGAATTAAGTCATTGGAAAAAATCGTAGAATGCGTTCCAAACTTCAGTGAAGGACGCGATTTAGAAAAAATAGAACGTATTGTAAATGTTTTTCGTGCCAGAGAAAACGTTAAGTTATTGGATTATAGTAACGACAAAGATCATAACCGCATGGTCGTTACCGCTATCGGCGAACCGGAAGCAATGAAAAACTGCATCATTGAAGCTGTCGGAGTCGCTATCGAAGCAATCGATTTAATGAAGCACGAAGGACAGCATCCTCGTTTGGGCGCTGCGGACGTAATCCCATTTATTCCGATTAAAGACATGACCATCGACGAAGCCGATGCTTTGGCAAAAGAAGTTGCCCAAACGCTTGCTGCAACATACGGATTGCCAATTTATCTCTACGAAAAATCTGCATCAGCCGGATATCGTCAAAACTTGGCTGCCATTCGCAAAGGAGAATTTGAGGGCTTGGTCGAAAAGATGAAGCTGCCGGAATGGAAACCGGATTTTGGTCCGGAACAACGCCATCCGACTGCCGGCGCTTCTGTGGTAGGTGCACGCATGCCTTTGATTGCATTTAATGTGAATTTAAATACCACTAATTTCGAAATTGCCGATAAAATTGCGAAAAAAGTACGCTACATTGGAGGTGGATTGCGCTATTGTAAAGCAATAGGTATAGATTTGAAAGAACGAGGTCTGATGCAAGTATCCATGAATTTGACGGATTATACAAAGACCTCTATTTATCAAGCCGTAGAAATGATTCGTTTTGAAGCGAATCGTTATGGAGTTTCCATAGCCGGATGCGAATTGATCGGATTGGTTCCTTTGCAAGCAGTCGTTGATACAACCGCATACTATTTAGGCTTAGAAAACTTTTCTACAAACCAAATTCTATACTTCTAAATCTTCATTAAACACTTCGTGCCAAGGTAAACCTTGCTTGTTTAATTGTTCCATAAACGGATCCGGATCAAATTCTTCCACATTGAATACTCCCGGTTTTTTCCACAAACCTTTTACGAACATCATGGCTCCAATCATGGCCGGAACGCCTGTTGTATAACTCACTCCCTGTGCTCCTGTTTCTTTGTAAGCAGCTTCGTGAGAACAGTTATTGTAAACATAATAGGTCATTTCCTTGCCGCTTTTATCCAATCCTTTGATGCGGCAGCCGATGGAGGTTTCGCCGGTGTAGTTTTCTCCTAAATCTCCCGGATTGGGAAGAACTGCTTTCAAGAATTGGATCGGGACGATTTTCACACCGTTGTAATCAACCTCATCGATACGAGCCATTCCGATATTTTGGATTACTCTCAAGTGTGTCAAATATTCCTGACCGAATGTCATCCAAAAACGGGCGCGTTTCAGGGTTGGGAAATTTTTCACCAACGATTCCAATTCTTCGTGATAAATCACGTATGATTCTTTTGGTCCGATGTTCGGATAAATCAAAGGTTGGTGAATTTCGTGAGGCTCTGTATAAACCCACTGCCCGTTTTCCCAATATTTGCCTTTTTGGGTAACTTCGCGGATATTGATTTCAGGATTGAAGTTGGTGGCGAAAGCTTTTCCATGATCTCCGGCGTTGCAATCGACAATATCCAAGTATTGCATTTCGCTGAAATAATGTTTGGCAGCATAGGCTGTGTAGACTCCGCTTACACCCGGGTCGAATCCGCAGCCTAAAATCGCGGTTAATCCGGCAGCTTTGAATTTTTCCTGATAAGCCCATTGCCATTTATACTCGAATTTGGCTTCATCCAAAGGTTCATAGTTAGCTGTATCCAAATAATTTACACCGGCTTCCAGACAGGCATCCATAATGGTCAAATCCTGATAAGGGAGTGCCACGTTGATAACAATTTCCGGCTGAAATTTATTGAATAATGCTACTAATTCCGCAACATTATCGGCATCAACTTTGGCAGTTTGTATTTTTTTATTGCCATATTTAGTTCCTATAGCATCGGCAATCGCATCGCATTTGGAAAGCGTACGACTTGCCAACATAATTTCCGTAAATACATCATGATTTTGTGCCACTTTGTGAGCGACGACCGTTCCAACGCCACCGGCGCCAATAATGATTACTTTCGACATTTGTTTTAGTTTAATTTTTTTGCAAATATAATGTTATTTGTAAAATATTTTGTCTCGATTACCGATTTCCGTACATTTGTTGATAATATTTCTGATAATCACCTGAAGTAACTTCTTTCACCCAATCTTCATTTTCGAGATACCAACGAACCGTTTTCTCTATTCCTTCCTCAAATTGCAGACTTGGTTCCCAACCCAATTCGTTTTTCAATTTGGTAGAATCGATCGCATAGCGGAGGTCATGACCTGCTCTATCCGTTACATAAGTAATCAGCCTTTCAGAACTGCCTTCTTCTCTGCCAAGCAATTTATCTACTGTTTTAATCATTACTTTGATTAAATCAATGTTCTTCCATTCATTGAATCCGCCAATGTTGTAAGTTTCTGCTATTTTTCCTTTGTGGAAAATAATATCTATCGCTCTCGCGTGGTCTTCTACAAACAGCCAATCACGCACGTTCTCTCCTTTGCCATAGACAGGTAGCGGTTTGTTGTTGCGAATGTTATTGATAAACAGGGGAATCAATTTTTCGGGAAATTGGTAAGGTCCGTAATTATTGGAACAATTGGTAACAATGGTCGGCATTGCGAATGTATCATGAAAAGCGCGCACAAAATGATCACTTGCTGCTTTCGATGCCGAATAAGGTGAATGAGGATCGTATTTGGTGGTTTCCAAGAAAAATCCTTCTTCGCCTAATGAACCGTATACTTCATCTGTCGAAATATGGTAAAACAATTTATCTTCCCACTCGCCATTCCAGTAATGCTTGGCCGCCTGCAATAGCGATAAAGTCCCCATCACATTGGTTTGTGCAAAAGTAAGAGGGTCTTTGATGGAACGATCCACATGGCTTTCGGCTGCCAAATGAATAACTCCGGTAATATTATATTGTTGGAAAATTTCGAGTATTGCATCAAAATCACAGATGTCTGCTTTCACAAACGTATAGTTTGCTTTTTTCTCTATATCTTTCAAATTAGACAGATTACCGGCATAAGTCAGGTTGTCTAAATTAATTATATGATAATCGGGATACTTATTAACAAGCAGTCGAACTACATGAGAACCTATAAACCCTGCACCTCCCGTAACTAATACATTCTTTTTCATATTAACGATAATATATATTGTCCGTATTCTGTTTTATCCAATGATTTTCCTAAATCATGTAATTGCTTATCGGTTATCCATTTGTTCCTCCAGGCGATTTCTTCGATACAGGAAACATAAAAACCTTGGCGCTTTTGGATGGTTTCGACAAAATTTCCGGCTTCGAGCAGGCTGTCACAATTCCCGGTATCCAACCACGCAAAGCCGCGGCCGAATAACTCTACTTTCAAAGAGCCTTCTTCCAAATAGGTGCGATTCAAGTCGGTGATTTCATATTCTCCACGAGCGGAGGGTTTTAATGCTTTGGCTCTTTCCACAACCGTGTTGTCATAAAAATACAATCCCGGAACGGCATAATTTGATTTGGGTTTTTCCGGTTTTTCTTCAATGGAAATGACCGTACCCGATTCATTGAATTCAACTACGCCATAAGCACGGGGGTCTTTCACATAATAACCAAAAACACAAGCGCCTTTTTCTATGTTTTTTGCCTGATAAAGCATCTTGCTGAAACCTTGTCCGTAGAAAATATTATCTCCCAATATCAAGCAGGCAGGTTCGCCGTTGATGAATTTTTCTCCTAAAACGAATGCCTGGGCTAATCCATTGGGTACTTCTTGTGTAACATATTCGAATTTCATTCCCAAAGATTCTCCCGTACCTAACAGTTGTTGAAACATGGGCAAATCTCTCGGAGTAGAAATGATCAATACTTCCCGGATGCCCGCAAGCATCAAAGTGGATAAGGGGTAATAAATCATCGGTTTATCGTAAACCGGCATGATTTGTTTCGATATGGATTTTGAAAGTGGAAAAAGTCGGGTAGCGCTTCCGCCGGCTAAAATAATTCCTTTCATAATAATTTTAATAATGGTGCATTTTTATCTTTTTCGGAAACGATTATTTCCGAAGGATCAATCGGCCAATGAATATTAATTTCCGCATCGTTGTACAAAATAGAGCCTTCGTTTTGAGGGGAATAGACGTTATCTACTTTATAGCAGAAAACTACTTCTTCGCTCAATACCAAAAAACCATGGGCAAAGCCTCTCGGGATGAAAAGTTGACGCTTGTTTTCTCCGGAGAGTTCAACTGCCACATGTTTGCCGAAAGTAGGTGAATCTTTGCGGATATCGACTGCCACATCCAACACTTTTCCTGTGATAACACGGACTAATTTGGCTTGTGCAAATTCTCCTTGTTGAAAATGTAAGCCTCTCAACACACCAAAAGAAGATCTCGATTCATTGTCCTGAATAAAATCAGTCTTACCAATGTGTTTGTCAAAGTCCTCTTTTTTGAAAGTTTCCATGAAATATCCTCGGGTATCATTAAACACTTGTGGCTCTAATATCCATACTCCCGGAATCAATGTTGATATATAATTCATAAATTATGCCTGTTTGAACCTCACAAAGGTAAGGATATTAATCAAATAATAAAAAAGAATAATTATTTGGAATAGTAAAATAAATTATCTTACTTTGCACTCGCAAATTTAAAAAGGTTCCTTGGCCGAGTGGCTAGGCACCGGTCTGCAAAACCGTCTACGGCGGTTCGAATCCGCCAGGAACCTCGTATTAATCCTCATAACTTGCTAAAATAGCAATAGTTGTGAGGATTTTTTGCGTCAGGATTAAAACGGGTGCCCCTCATTCCCGAAGCTTTCGAATTGTCGTTCATTGGAAATACTTGCCGGAGCGATATCGGCCTGTCCGTTATAGCGGGATTGGAATTCACCGACAATCTGGTCTTCATCTAAATTTTGGAAGCGGGCAAAATCTTTTTTGAAACTTAGTAATACGTCGCCGGTAGCGCCATTACGGTGTTTCGCGATGATGATTTCGGCTTTTCCTGTCAGGTCGTTCCCTTTTTCGTCGACATATATTTTGTAGTATTCCGGACGATGGATAAAACATACCATATCGGCGTCCTGCTCGATAGCTCCCGACTCGCGAAGGTCGGATAACTGCGGACGTTTTCCTTCATTTCCTACGCGGCTTTCCACTCCACGATTCAACTGGGAAAGTGCGATGATCGGAATATTTAATTCTTTGGCCAATCCTTTTAATGAACGGGAAATAGTACTTACCTCTTGTTCGCGGCTGCCGAAACTCATTCCGCTTGCATTCATTAATTGCAGGTAGTCGATAATGATACACTTAACTTTGTGTTCTCTTACCAGGCGGCGGGCTTTGGTTCGCAATTCAAACACCGACAAACTGGGAGTGTCGTCGATATAGATAGGAGCATCGAAAAGTTCTTTGATTTTATAGTCCAATTGTTCCCATTCGTAAGGAGCTAACTGTCCTGTTTTGATTTTTTCGCCGGGAATCTGGCAAACGTTAACAATCAGACGGTTGACCAACTGTACATTCGACATTTCCAACGAAAAGACCGCAACAGGAATATTGAAATTAACGGCCATATTTTTAGCCATCGACAGTACAAAAGCTGTTTTCCCCATGGCGGGACGGGCAGCTATAATAATCAGGTCGGAATTTTGCCAACCGGAAGTAATTTTGTCCAATGCTTTATATCCGGATTGTAAACCGCTTAATCCGTCGGTACGCTGTCCGGCGATTTGCATCATTTGAATGGCTTCCTTAATAACCGGATTGATTTGCGTAACGTCTTTTTTTACATTCCGTTGAGAGATTTCAAATAATTGACCTTCAGCCTCTTGCATCAAATCATCCACATCGTTGGTTTCATCGAATGCTTTGGTTGCTACATTGGAAGTAAAAGAGATTAATTCGCGGGCTAAATATTTTTGGGAAACAATACGGGCATGATATTCCAAGTGAGCGGTAGAAACTACTTTGCTCGAAAGTTGTGCAATATAAAACGGACCTCCGACATAATCCAACTCTCCTCTTTTTCTCAATTGCTCCACGACCGTTAGCATGTCGATAGGTTTTTGCTGCACAGCCAAATCCTGTATGGCAGCAAAAATCATTTCGTGCGTTTTATCATAAAAACTTTCCGGACGAAGAATATCGCTGATAACCGAATAGGCATCTTTTTCGAGCATTAAAGCTCCTAAAACAGCTTCTTCCAACTCTCTCGCTTGAGGTTGTAACCGGCCGATTTCTTCCGAATTAGTTGCGACTTTACGTCCTTTTGAACGGGAATTATTTTTGTCTTGTTCTGCCATTATTAAAATCAATTTATTTTAACACGGAGTTTCTCGGAGTAATTATTCACGGAGTAACACGGAGTTTTATTTCATTTAAAATACCTCTGTGTTACTCCATGAAATTAACTCCTTTACCTCCGTGTTAATTTTAAACAGTGCAAAGGTAAGCAACAACATGGGTAAGAGTGGAACTTTCTAACTTAGAAGTATCAACATTTTATCAACATTCCTTTATCCGCTCATCGGTTTCCATAAGGACAAACCTTTTATAGTATGAAATAAGTAATGTAGTCATCGGTAATGCAATAATTAATCCTAATACTCCGAGCAAGACTCCCCAAATAGAAAGCGAAAGCAGGATAACAGCCGACTTTAATCCCATTGCCTTTCCCATTATTT
>QMCD01002385.1_pt1 | contig 15631 bp, 13 predicted proteins | sample 1821841 | NCBI WGS metagenome assembly QMCD01 (sample SAMN01991225, study PRJNA193472) | Termite gut metagenome, whole genome shotgun sequencing project. | isolation source: worker | host: Macrotermes natalensis | reverse complement strand
ATGATACAAAACGAGATTCACAACATCAAATGCCTCGGCATACTCACTTCGGGCGGCGACTCGCCGGGTATGAACGCCGCGATCCGCGCCGTGACCCGCACCGCTATATTCAACGGAATCGAGGTAAAGGCCGTAATGCGCGGTTACAGGGGCCTTATATCTGGCGAGGTGGTGCCGTTCAAAACGCAGAACGTGAGCAATATAGTCCAGCAGGGCGGCACGATACTGAAAACCGCGCGCAGCAAGGAATTCATGACCCCGGAGGGACGGCGCACGGCCTACGAGACGATGCAGAGGGAGGGAATGGACGCGCTGGTGGTGATCGGCGGTGACGGATCGCTGACGGGGGCTCGCCTCTTCGCGGCCGAGTTCAATATTCCGATAGTCGGCATCCCCGGCACGATCGACAACGATATTTTCGGCACCGATACGACGATTGGTTACGACACGGCGCTAAACACGATCGTGGAGGCCGTGGACAAGATACGCGACACGGCAACGTCGCACGAACGCCTCTTCTTCGTCGAGGTGATGGGGCGCAACGCGGGCTTCCTTGCCCTGAACGGCGCATTGGCTTCGGGGGCCGAGGCGGCCATAATCCCCGAGATCGCCACGGAGGTCGACCAGTTGGAGCAGTTGATAGACAGCGGTTTCCGCAAGAGCAAGAATAGCAGCATCGTACTCGTGGCCGAGAGCGAATTGACGGGCGGAGCAATGGGCCTTGCCGAGAGGGTGAAGAAGGAGTATCCCGAATATGACGTCCGGGTAACGATCCTCGGCCATATACAGCGCGGGGGCTCGCCGAGCGCCAGCGACCGCATTCTGGCCAGCCGCATGGGCGAGGCCGCGGTCAACGCCCTGCTCGAAGGCCAACGCAACGTGATGATCGGGATCGACGACGAGGAATTGGTATACGTCCCGTTCACCAAGGCGATCCGTAATACTAAACCGATCAACCGCGACCTGCTCAATACGGTAAAGATACTCTCCATATAACCTTACGGTGCGCGGGCGCAAATAGGGTGGGAATCTGCACTTTTTCCCGAAAAAACACTATTTTTGTAAAAACCTTACGATCATGGCGGATTACAATTACGAATACGACGATTACGGGCAGCAGGAACCCTCCGAGAAGAAAACCATTCGCGGATACCAGATCATCATTATAGTGCTGGCCGTGATACTGGTCGGCGTGTCGATCATATTGCTCAGGCAGATGAACAACCTCAAGGAGGACTTTGCCGTCGAGCGCATGGAACTGAACGACAGGTTCTCCGACCTGATGGGCGAATACGACAACGTGCGCACGGAGAACGACACCCTCAACTATCAGATTGCCGAACAGCGCCACCGAGCCGACTCGATAATGGAGAGCCTGAACAACGAACGCCGCCTGAGCGCAAGGAGGATACGCGAGTACGAAAAGGAACTCGGCACATTGCGCACGACAATGCGTGCATACCATCAGACTATCGACTCGCTCAACAAGCTCAATAAGACCCTGATCTCGGAGAATGTGGAATTCCGCCGTCAGGTGACGACCGAACGCCAAAGGGCCGAATTGGCCGAGGAGACCGTAACGGAACTTGCGGTGAAGGTCGAGCGCGGATCGGTGATCCTTGCCAACGGAATAACGCTCACGCCGCTCAACGACCGCGATAGGGAGGTGAACCGCGTGAGGCGCGCATCGCGCCTACGGGTGGAGTTTACGCTGGCGGCCAACGAACTCGCCAACCCCGGCCCGCGGCCGATCTATGTGCGCATAATCGACCCCGAGGGATATCCGCTCGCCAACGCGGCCGGTGATACTTTCATATTCGAGGACGAGGCGCGGATCTACTCCGCCGTGCGTAACGACGTGGATTATCAGAACCAGGAACTCGGAGTTCGCGCATTCTACGAGGGATCGGGATTCGCGGAGGGCAACTATAAAGTGGAGATCTACCTCGACGGCCGTCTGTGCGGCAACAGCGAGATCAACCTGCGGTAATAACGGGATATGTACAGAGTACTGGAATACGCTCTGTTTTTTGTGACGCTCCTGCTGTTGCAGGTCTTCCTGTTCAACAACCTGAACCTCAGTGTTTATATAAACCCGCTGGTCTATGTGGCGTTCGTGCTGCTGCTGCCAATGGAGTTGGCCCCGGTTTGGGTGCTGGCGCTTGGGTTTGCTATGGGCGCGGCCACGGATGTGATGACCGGAATGGCGGGCCTGAACACCATAGCCACGCTCGTGACGGCGTTCGGACGCAGGCAAATGATGATGCTTATGATCGGCAAGGAGACCGTTGGCGAGGGTGGTATCCCATGTTCGGCGAGGATCGGCACAAGCAAGTTCGTGCGCTATGTGTCGCTGGCCGTGCTGCTCCACTGCCTTGTATTCTTCACGTTCGAGGCACTGACGTTCAGTTACTTCCACCTCACGCTCCTGAAAACCGTACTCAGTTCAGCCATCACGGTCGCGCTCGTCTGCTTCTCCCAATTCCTGCTTATCGGCACTTACGGAAAGAAAACGACAGTCTAAGATATGAGGATCACCCGCACATCGGCACTTTTTCTGATCGTGGCTGTGGTATTCGCGGTCCTCGTGCTGAGGCTGTTCTCGATCCAGATCCTCGACCCGCAGTACAAGCGGTCTGCCAGCAACAACGTCCTGCGTTACGAGATACAGTACCCCACGCGCGGCGAGGTGTACGACCGCAACGGTGAGTTCCTGGTGCAAAGCAAGGAGGTCTATGACCTTATGGTAACCCCGCGCGAGGTGAAGCCGTTCGACACGCTGATGATGTGTTCGATCGTCGGGGTCACGAAAGAGCAACTCACCGCGGCGCTGGATAAGGCGCGGCGCCAGTCGACCCGTCAAGCGTCGATGATCTTCGAGATGCTGCCCAAGGAGGTGAAACTCCGGTTGGACGAACGCAATTTCCCCGGCTTCCACACAATCTACCGCACCATACGCTCATATCCCCGGAAAATCGGGGGCAACCTGCTGGGCTATGTGGGCAAGGTGAGGCAGAGCGACCTCGACCGCGACGAGTTCTACCGCCCGGCCGACTATATCGGTCTGAGCGGCGTGGAACGCGCCTATGAGAACATTCTGCGCGGGGAAAAGGGGATAAAGATAAGTATGGTAGACGTCCACGGCGTGGTGCAGGGATCGTATGCCGACGGGATCTATGACACGCTTCCCGTGCCGGGGACGGCGATAACCTCGACGATCGACCTCAATCTCCAGACTCTCGCCGAGGAGTTGCTGGCGGGCAAAGTGGGCAGCGTGGTCGCCATTGAACCGGCGACGGGCGAGATCCTCGTCATGGCAAGCAGCCCGACATATGACCCAGACGAACTCGTGGGCCGCGAGACGGGCAATAACTACATGAAACTGCTGGATAACCCGCGCCGCCCGCTTATCAACCGCGCCGTGCAGTCGCACTACCCCCCCGGTTCGACGTTCAAACTGGTCAACGGCATGATAGGAATGCAGGAAGGGGTGCTTACCCCCAATATGCGCTACCCGTGCAACGAGGGCTACCACGTCGGGCGCGGCGTGAAATGCCATGCCCACGCTTCACCGTTAGACCTATATTTCGCGATACAAACCTCGTGCAACGCTTATTTCTGCTACGTTTTCCGCAATATCATCGACAACCGGAAGAAGTACCCGAACGTGAAGGCGGGCTTCGATGCATGGTCGGAAAGAGTGGGGACTTTTGGGTTCGGTCACAGGTTGGGGTCGGACTTCCTCGACGAACTGCCGGGCACGCTGCCGACTGTGGCGACATATGATAAGGAGTACCACGGTTCGTGGAACTCGATGACCGTGCTGACGCTCGCCATCGGGCAGGACAAGATGCTCGCATCGCCGCTTCAACTCGCCAATCTGACGGCCACCATCGCCAACCGCGGACATTACCATATCCCACATATCGTCAAGCGCATACACGACCGCGACTCGATCGACGCACGCTTTTACGAACCCATTTACCCCGACCTCGAACAGAAACACTACGATCCGATCGTCGAGGGGATGTGGCGCGCTGTGAACGAGCCGGGCGGCACAGGCTACAATTACCGTCTGGATGGCCTCGACATGTGCGGCAAAACCGGGACGGCTGAAAACGGGCGTGGCGCCGACCACTCTACCTTCGTCTGCTTTGCCCCGCGCGAGAACCCGCAGATAGCGGTGTCGGTATATATCGAACACGGTCGCTTCGGCGCCACGACCGCCGCCCCAATAGCATCGCTCATTGTGGAGCAGTACCTCACGGGCGAGATCAAGCGTCCCGACCTTGTGCAAAGGGTCAAAGCAATGGTTATTAACTACCCGATGTATGATAACCGGAAGCCATAACCAGTTGAGCATAGGTAAGATCGACTGGTGGTCGGTGCTGCTGTTCGTTGCGCTCACCCTTTTGGGATGGGTAAACATCTACTCGGTGCTTCAGGACGGGTCGGAGAGCGGCATTTTCGACCTCTCGACACGTTACGGAAAGCAGTTGATATGGGTCGGAATATGCTTGTTGGTGGCGGTGGCGATATTGCTGATCGACGATAAATATTACCATATCTTCGCATATCCGGCCTATTGGGTGGCCATTGCGGTGCTTGTGGCGGTACTGTTCGTCGGAAGGGAAGTGAACGGGGCGAAAGCGTGGATCTACATTGGCGGGCAAGGGATACAGCCGGGTGAATTTGCGAAGTTCACCACAGCCCTCGCCCTGGCGCGATGCATGAGCCGTTTCAACTTCTCGCCACGACGGATGCGCGACGTGGTGATGAGTTTCGCGATAATCCTGTTCCCGGCGGCGATCATCATCCTGCAACAGGATACAGGCTCGGCGATGGTATACGCGGCGTTCATGCTCGTCTTCTTCCGCGAGGGAATGAACGGGTGGATCTTCGCACTCTCGGTGGTGGCGGTAGCAATCTTTGTACTCTCGTTCCTGCTCACCCCGTTCGCGATGTTGGCCGGGATCATAGGCGTGTGCGTGGTCGCCGAGGGGGTCGCCAACGGGCGTCTGCGTGCAAAGATCGTCTACCTCGCGGCATTGGCGCTCGCCACCATAGTGATATATTTCGGCGTCGAACTGCTGTCGGGGAGGAGTATTTCGCTCTATCTCTCGCTTCTTATCGCCTCGATCGTGTCGATACCGTTCGTGATAGCCTATGGCTACCGCAACCGTCTGCGCAACATGTTCCGATATGTGGGACTGTTCGCCTTCTCGCTCATTTTTGCGTCGAGCGTCGACTATGCCTTCGACAATATATTGGAACCCCACCAGCAACAGCGCATCCTGTTGGTGCTCGGCATCGAGGACGACACGTCGAGCATAGGCTACCAGACCAACCAGTCGAAGATCGCCATCGGTTCGGGCGGGTGGCTCGGCAAAGGCTATATGGAAGGTACCCAGACGCGCTTCAACTTTGTCCCCGAGCAGAGTACCGACTACATTTTCTGCACTGTTGGCGAGGAGTGGGGCTTTGTGGGCAGCGCCTTTGTCCTCGCACTGTTCTGCGCACTCGTGGTGCGCCTGATGCGGATGGCCGAACGGCAGCATGAGGCATTCAACCGCATATACATATACAGTGTCGCCGCAATATTCCTGCTGCACATTATAATCAATATCGGGATGACGGTCGGCATAATGCCCGTGATCGGCATCCCCCTGCCGCTGTTCAGCTACGGAGGCTCGTCTCTCCTCGCCTTCACGATCCTGTTCTTCGTCGCCGTTAAACTCGACACCAGAAAGCGGGATGTCTGATAAACAACAACTTATGTCAGGAATTGAGTAAGCGCGACTCAAGTTATTCTAATGGTCAATGGTTAAGGGCAGAAAAATATTAACCATTAATTCAGTTCGTTGTCTTCCCTGTCGAAGAATTTTGTTTCGACTATACCTGTCGACTGGTCGGTCGCGATCTTTATGCGGCTGTGGTACTTGAGCATCCAGCGTAGCCGCCGCGAGGGGAACCCTTTGCGCAGGTATGCGGCCACGTATGGACTGACCCTCAACTTGATATATTTCAGCTTGCGCTCGCCGATAAAGTATGCCACCTTGTTCTCGATCTGTTGGTCGAGCAGTACGGTGGGGGCTATCGTGCCCGTTCCGCCGCATGTGGGACAGGTTTCGGTCTCCTCGGCTATGGCCTCGGGGCGCACCCTCTGGCGCGTGATCTGCATAAGCCCGAACTTCGAGACCGGGAGTATCGTGTGCTTGGCCCTGTCGGTGGACATGAGTTTCTGCATCGTGTCGTGGAGCAGGTTGCGGTTCTCGGCCTTGTGCAGGTCAATGAAGTCTATCACGATGATCCCGCCCATATCGCGCAGGCGCAGTTGGCGCGATATCTCCGCCGCCGCCGCGAGGTTCACCTCCATCGCCGTGCGCTCCTGGTCGTCCTCGACCTTCGCGCGGTTGCCGCTGTTTACGTCCACCACGTGCATCGCCTCGGTGTGCTCGACGATCAGGTAGGCGCCCTTTTTCAGCGATACATACTTCGCGAAAAGGCCCTTTATCTGCTTCGAGATGTCGTAATTGTCGAATATCGGGGTCTTGCCGCGGTAGAGCCTCACGATCTTCTCCTTCTCGGGTGCGATCGTTTTGATGTACTCGCGTATCTCCTCGTACATCGCCTTGTCGTCGACTACTATCGAGCTGAACGAACCGTTCAATAGATCGCGGATTATTGACGTCGCGCGGTTCATCTCGTTCAGCAACAGCATCGGTGGCTGTGCGTTGCGCAGTTTGGCGAGCGAAGCCTCCCAGCGCTGTACGAGCGAGGTTATGTCGTTCTCCAGGTCGGCGTCGCTCTTGCCCATCGCCGCCGTGCGGATTATCACGCCATAGTTGTGCGGCAACACCTTGTCTACGATCTTCTTCAGTCGGCGCTTCTCCTCATTCGAGCGTATCTTCTGCGAGATGTTAACCTTATTCGAGAAGGGGATCAGCACAACATGCCTTCCCGCGAGCGAAATATCAGACGTGAGCCTCGGCCCCTTGGTCGAAATAGCCTCCTTGGCAATCTGCACCACTATCGACTGCCCGCTCTGGATCTGTCCCGAGATCTTGCCCTTCTTGCCCATCGGCTGGTCGAGCTTAAGGTTCTCGAACTTCGGCGCCTTCTTATTGCCCGTCAGTTGGGCCGTGAGCTTATGCAGCGCGGCGAACTGGGGGCCCAGGTCGAGATAGTGGATGAATGCGTCCTTCTCATGGCCTATGCTCACGAACGCCGCATTGAGGCCCGGCATGATCTTCCGCACCTTGCCCAGATATATGTCGCCAACCGCGAATCCCGTCTTGCACTTCTCCTTGTTCAGCTCCACGAGCTGCTTGTCTTCGAGAAGGGCGATGGTTATCTCGTTGGATGTTACGTTTATTATAAGTTCTTTATTCATCTCTTCATATCCTTCACACCACCGTTGTTAATTGTTAATAGTAAATAAACCTAAAGAACGCAATGGGCCCTTTAGGTTTATTTTCTTCATTTGGAACAAGGCATTGCTACCTATTTTTTCTTTTTATGTCTGTTCTTGCGCAGACGTTTTTTGCGTTTGTGGGTAGACATTTTATGCCTCTTCCTTTTTTTACCGCTTGGCATGGCTTTATGTTTTTATAGTTATCGGATTATTTCGCGCTCTTAACCTTGGCGGCAAAACTCTTGGCGGGTTTGAATGCCGGTATGTCGTGGGCCGGGATGGTGATCGTGGTGTTCTTCGAGATGTTGCGCGCAACTTTCTTGGCCCTTTTCTTGATGATGAAGCTGCCGAACCCGCGGAGGTATACGTTATTCTTTTCGGTCATGGCATCCTTGATGCTGTCCATGAATGCTTCGACGATCTGCTGCACCTGTGCCTTTTCGACGCCGGTGCTTTTTGAAATGTCGTTTACTAAATCTGCCTTTGTCATATCGCAATCTGTTAATTAGTTTCACTAAACGGACTGCAAATATAACACATTATTTTGTTAATACACAATCGTGTACCTTTTTTTTCGCCTGCTGCGCAATTTTCTTAACCCACACGTAGGTGTCATCACGAACAAAAAAGAGGGCCCCGCAAAGGGGCCCCCGAATATATCTCGACCGTTTCCGATTAGAGCCTATCGAAGATAGAGTAGAACTCGATGTCCCTCTGTGCAGTTGCACGTAGGCTCGCGTCTTTCTGGAATGCGGCGTTCAGACTGTTCAGAGCTGCAGTCGGATTGCCTTCCCTCATCGAGATGACTGCGCGCAGGTAGTCTGCCTTGGCGGTGTTGAGGTTACCCAAGGCGGTCTTGGCAGCCGTGATGTTGTTGTTGGCCACTTCTGCCACTGCGAGGTTGTAACCGCTCAGGCTACGGCTTGCGGTTGCGTAGTCACCCTCGACCAGAGCCACGAGACCCTGTGTCGCGCGGGCCTGATCGCCGCTGAGCGCACCCACGAAACGGCGAGCCGCTGCCGGATCGTTGCTTTCCACGAGGGTCATGATAGCCTGGTTGTTCGTCACCTCGGGAGCGTTGCTCAACTTGGGCAGGTCGTTCAGGACGATGCGTGCGCCTTCATTGAGTTGACCGTCGCGTACCAGAGCGATTGCGTAGTTGTTCAGCGCGCGAACATCGTTATATTTGTCGTAAGCTGCCTTGTAAATGCGGATGGCCTCCTTGTTGTCTACCAGCGTTGCGGCGAAGAGCATCTCTTCGACGTTGAGCGAGTTGAGGTTATTGGCGACAGCGGTACGGAGTTCGGCGTCGGTCTTACCCTGAACGTCGGCGTTGGCAACTAACTGTGCACGGCGCAACTGCGGGAGTATATCCTTCTTCAGTGCATTGTAAACCTGCGACATATTCTTGATCTGCTCTTCGCGCTGTACGGGCGAACTGTACATGTTGAGAACCGAGATGATGAGGTTCTTGTCGGGCATGTTCGAAGCCTCGACGAGGGCTTTGAAACCTTCCCAGTCCTCACCGTAGGGAGCGGCGTCGATGTTGACGTTGAGCCCCTGCTTTTTGATCTGGCTGCCTACCGCTTTTTTAGCGCTCTCGCTGCGTGCTTTCGAGAGTTCGTCGTTGAACTTCTGTGCGCCGTCGGGCGATGCGTAACCTTTCGAGTGTACGCCCGTGAGGGTCGTTCTGTCTTCTGCCTCGGCATCCTTGATGAACTGCTCGAACATCTTGACCTGCTCTGCGCTTAGCGCCACGTTGCGCACCTGCGAGCTGTTGATCAGATACATAAGGTCGGCGTCGTAGCTCTTGTGCGTTACCCTCTTGAAGTTGTCGGGCATCACGGCCAGGAACGAAGCCCAGTCGGCCTTGCGAGCGATGGTGTTGATACCGCGGGCCACTTCTTTCGTCGTGATGGGTACGAACTCTTCGTCGCATCCGCATTCCGCGCAGAACATGAGCTTCAGCGTCGAAACGTCGGCACGCGGGTCATAGGGGAAAGTCACGGTCTGTGTGTACGAACCGCCGTTCCTCTTCGAGATCACGGTGTAGTTGTCCTGCACCTTTTCGCCCTGAACATATTTCGGAGTGCCCACGAGTTCGCCGCCCTCGAATTCGAGGACCGGGGTTACGCGGAGAACAGTCTTCTTTGCTACATACTTGGGCGGAAAAGTCACGGTCACGTCGGCGGTCACCGTCGTACCCTTCAGTACAAGCATCTGCGGGGTTACGGTCACCTGTATGCCGTCGGCTTTTTTGGCCATTTTGTTGTGGCAGTTACATCCCGACAGGAGTACCACCATTGCAGTGAGCGCGAGGCTCAGAGTTGTTAATCGTTTCATAATCAGAAAATTGACAGTTAATATTCGTTTATTGCTTTTTGCCTTCTTTTTATATAAAGTACAAATATATCGAATTTTTTACAAAAATCGTGCATAACTATTAAATCGTGTGGCTTTTACATCAATTATTCCGCAAGGCCTATCAGCCGGGCGAGTATCCGGGAGATGTCGGTGTTGTCCAATACGCGCGAAAATTCCTGCGCGCCTGTGCCGTAGGCGAATAGCGGGACGAGCGATGCAGTGTGGCTTCCGGTGCTGAAACGATAGTCGATGCCGCTCTCGCGCGCAGTGAAGTCGCTGTTGCCCGAGGGCGCTGTGAGGCCGCCGGTTTCGTGGTCGGCAGTGACGATAACGAGCGTTCCGGGCGTGCGGTCGGCATAGTCGAACGCGGTCTGCACGGCACTTTCGAAGTCGCGCAATTCGCCCGTCAGTTCGTCGGTCAGGTTATCGTGGCCGGCATAGTCGATCTCAGAACCCTCGACCATCAGGAAAAATCCGCGGCTGCCGCGTGCCTTGCGGTTTGCCGAGAGTATCTCCAATGCCTTCGATGTCGCCCGGGGCAGGTAGTCGCCGCGGCCGTGGATGGAGTAGGGCATTACGTCGGGGGCGAGCACCGCCAGAAGTTGCCCTTCCTCTATATCCGCCGTTCAATGCGACGCGGTAGCCTTTTTCACGGAACTCATCGGTCAGCACACGCCCGTCGGCCCGCTCGTCAAGGTATTCGCGGCCGCCGCCCATCGCCACGTCTATGCCCGACGAAAGCAATTGGAGCGCTATCGTGTCGCGGGATTGGCGACGGTGTACATGGGCGTAGAACGCGCCCGGGGTCGCATCGAACAGGTCGACTGTTACCACCAGCCCTGTCGGATAACCCGCCTCCTGTGCGTAGTGGAGTATGGAATAGATGTCGTTGCCCTGCGCATCGCGGCCGATCCTGCCGTTAATGGTCTTAGTGCCTGTCGCGATGGCAGTCCCCCCGGCCGCCGAGTCGGTCACGCGGTTGTTAGCCGAGAATGTACGCACAAGGCCCACCGCCTCGGCGCGCTCCATGGCCACAGGTTTCAGTTCGTTCTCGATGATAAGCTGCGATACATGGGCCACACCCATCCCGTCGCCGATCATAAGTATCACGTTCTCGACGCGCTGCGCCTCCTGTTGCTGCTTCCCGCAGCATGCCGACAACACGAACAGCGCGGCCAGCAATAATCCGTAGTTTTTCATATTTTAAAAAATTATGCGCGAAGTTAGCGAATATAGCGTCACAGCCGACATGCGACATTCGTTTTTAACACGATCGAAACATCATCCGTTGTATAAAACCCCGGCCCTTATGACCACGGCTTCGCTTTCGGCAGGGATAGCGGCTAAAGAGATTTCCGCGCCCGCATCCCCGTTGCCGCAGTGGACGGTCAGCACGCTGCCTTCGTCCGCCGTGAGGGCCGTCCCACCGGGTAGCGTCGCCGAGACCTTTCCGCGTAACACGTAATAAACTTCGCTGTGCCGCGCCCATTCCGACGCGGGTACGGCGACAGTCGTTTTTTCACCGGGAGGGATGTGCAGCGCTTCGACGGACCCTTCCAGACCCTCACGCATCATCAGGTTGAAATCGGTTGCACACCCGCAACTCCGGGTCGGCACGCTGCCGGGGAAACGCGCCTGCTCGAAACGGCCGAGCGGCACGGGCTGCCCGTGTTCGTGGATAAGGGAGATCCCGCCGTCCAGCACCATAAGTATTCTCGTGTAGCCGGACAGGGGCGTGAAATCCGACTCTTCGTCTTCGATCGTCGCCGAACTCACGCGCCACGTAAAATCGCGGGCGGCATATGACGCCCCCGCGGGCCCGATCGCCAACTGGGTGGTCGTACCGCCGCTCCAACGGTTCACGGCGAGTTCTGCGCGCGGTATGATGCTGTATTCCATTGTGCCGAAAATTTCACAAACATAGTAAAATATACGCAAAACTGCGTATATTAGCGGTCGGCGCACGTGTAGAACCCATCATAATATAAAAGCCCGTCCATGAAAAACCTGCTTATCGTCATATCCATCCTGCTTCTGGCCTGCTGCGGGACTAAAGAGACATCGCAGATCCCGGAGCTTGACGTAACGAAGTCGTACCCGGAGAAAGAGATCATACTTCAGGATGTCGCCGACGTGGAGTACATCGCACTGGAAACCTCCGACGGTTTTCTGGTGGGATACCCGACCGTGAAATATCTCGACGACGATATCCTGATAATGCACAATGGCGACGGCACTATCATGATCTTTGACCGGAAAACCGGCAAAGGTCTTCATTCTTTCAACCATATGGGCCGGGGGCCGGGCGAGTATTCCGGCATATTCGCCATCACGGCGGACGGCGACAAAGGCGAAATATTCGTCAAAGACCCGAACTATCTGCCGATATATGTCTTCGACATGCAGGGCAAACCCCTCCGCACTATCGACCTGCAAAGGAATCTGGGGATGTTCGGAAATTTTCACGATTGGGATGACGGCCATCTGTTCGTCTATTCTCCTTTCAATCCGCGCCGGCCCGACAGGATCCCATACTATCTTATATCCAAAACCGATTCCACGGTAACAGAACTGCCCCTCCGCTTCGAAGGCAGGGATGGTATGGGGATCACGGAAGTAATGGCGAACGGCGTCTCGACCAGAGGTATAGGGGCAAGACACGACGGAGTGGTGAAAACCACGGACGGATATGTCGTTTCGGAGCCGGGCGTCGATACCCTGTACCGTTTTAATCCCGCGACCGGGGAGATGACCCCTCTTATGGCGCGCACCCCGGCGTTTGGTTCCATGACCTACCCGGTCGGCCTGTTCTACCGGGGGGAGAGCCGCGATTATATCTTTCTTCAGACTGTCGAACGGAAGTACGATTTCGAAACGAGGAGCGGCATGGAAAAAGTTCAGTTAATCTACGACAAGCGTGAGGGCAAATTTTATGAAGGAAATATCGTGAACGGCGATTTCGCCGACCCCGTGCTTGTCTCCATCTCCGGCAGTACAAGTTTTCCGCCCGGAGTGATCGTCGAGGGAATACAGCCCATTGTATTGATAGAAGAGTACGAAAAGGGGGGATTGCAAGGCCGGCCGGCGGAAATAGTCGCCTCGGGCCTGAAAGAGGACGATAACTTTATACTCATGATAGCAACTCTCAAACAATAGAACGATGAAAAACCTGCTTATCGCCATGTCCGTCCTGTTGCTCGCTTGTTGCGGGACTAAACAAACCTCGGAGATCCCTGTGCTGGATGTAACCAAGTCGTACCCCGGAAAAGAAGTCGTCCTGCAGGATGTCGCCGACGTGGAGTATGTCGTGTTGGAGTCCGCCGACAATTTTCTGGTCGACTATCCCACGATCGGCTATATCGACGACGATATATTGATGATGTATAATCAGGGCGGGGACATCATGACCTTCGACCGCCGGACGGGCAAGGCGCTCCATTCGTTCAACCGCACTGGCCGCGGACCGGGGGAATACAACGCCGGAATACACTCCCTTGCGGTGGATGCGAAGAACAAGGAAATATTCGTCACGATGAACTCGCTGTCCGGTTCCACGCCGGTCTACATCTATGACTTTCAGGGCAACCATATCCGTACGCTCCGGTTCGGAACGGGCTGGTTCCCGTCGCTGTTCCACAATTACGACGACGACCATATCATGATGTACAACGACGATATGTCCATGCCCGAGCCATATAAGCTGATGTCCAAGACCGACACCCTTTTCACCATGCTTCCGCTCAGGTTCGAGGGCAGGGAAAAGATGTCCCTCACCCAGAAGGTTGAGGGCGGTAGCAGTACATATAGCGCAGGCCATAATGTACTGACGAATATACCCGGAGGGTATATGATCTCGGAAACCGGGATTGACACGATGTACCGTTGGAACACGGCCACAGGAACGCTGACCCCCGTGATGACGCGTACCCCCGCTTTCCACTCGATGGAATTCCCAATCGGCTTGTACTATGATGGCGAGAGCAGCGATTATATGTTCCTGAGCACGGTCGAGCGCAAGTACGATTTCGAAACGAACGAGGGGTTCGAAACGAAGCACCTGATCTACGACAAGGCCTACGGCAGGTTTTATGAGGGCGGTATCGTTAACGGCGATATCGAAAACGGGTGGGAACTCTACATTAACGGCAACCTCGGCCTTCCGCCCGGAGTTGTCATCGTCAGCTACCAACCATACCAGTTGATGGACTGGTACGATGAGGGGAAGCTCCACGGCTTCCCTGCCGAATTGATCGCCTCAGGCCGACTCCGTGAGGATGACAATCCCGTGCTTATGATCGCAACACTGAAACAGTAGGCAAAAACCGATACGAATGAAGAATAACAAAGAACCCCGCCGGAAATTCAGCAAGGCTTTCTGGGTGGCTAACGTGGCCGAACTGCTCGAAAGGGCCGCATACTACGGCGTGTTCGTCGTCATCACGCTCTACCTGAGCAATATCCTCGGATTTTCGGATATAGGGGCGGCGGTCGTTTCGGGCATCTATTCGTCGCTGCTCTATTTCCTGCCCACGTTTTGCGGCGCGCTGGCCGATAAGATCGGGTTCCGCCGGTCGATGCTTCTGGCATTCAGCCTGCTCACGGTGGGTTATCTCGGGCTTGGGATCGTACCGTCGCTGCTCCAGAGCGCGGGACTCGTCGAATACGGCACGACGACGGTCTTCACGGGGCTGGTGGAGAGCGGTGCGAAATACGCGATCGTGCCCGTGATGTTGATACTCGTGGTGGGCGGATCGTTCATCAAGAGCGTCGTGTCGGGAACGGTGGCCCGCGAGACCGACGAGAAGAACCGCGCCAAAGGGTTTGCGATCTTCTACGCAATGGTTAACCTCGGCGCGTTCGCCGGAAAGACCATTGTCGACCCGCTGCGCTTGTCGCTGGGCGACCGCGGGATGATCGTGCTCAATTACACCTCGGCCATACTGACGCTCATAGCACTCATGGCGATATTCTTCCTCTACAAGAGCGCAAACCGCGAGGGGGAGGGCAAGACTTTCCGCGATATATGGCGCGGATTGGCGAGGGTGTGCAGGCGCGGACGGCTGGTGATGTTGATTCTGATCGTCAGCGGTTTCTGGATCGTCTATTTCCAACTCTACGCCACGATGCCTAAGTACGTCATACGCCTTGCGGGCGAGGGAAGTACGATTGGGTGGTACACGCTCGTGAACCCGCTGGTGGTGGCACTGTTGGTGAATTTCATAACGTCGAGGTTCAAGAAACACTCGGCCCTCACGTCGATAATGGTCGGCATGATGATCATTCCGTTCTCGGCGCTCATAATGTCGGCCGGAAACCTCTTTCCGCAGGGGACGGTCATTCTCGGCCTCCATCCGGTGGTATTCATGATGTTGGTGGGGATCGTATTCCAGGCCATAGGCGAGATATTCATAAACCCGCGCTACCTCGAATTTTTCTCTCTCCAGTCGCCCAAGGGCGAGGAGGGGCTCTATCTCGGGTTCGCCCACCTTGACTCGTTCGTTTCTACCCTCGCCGGGTTCATCATGTCGGGGTTCCTGCTCGACCGCTATCTGCCCGATCCCAAGCGATTTGCGACTGTTGCGGAATGGGAGGCGGCTTCGGCGCATGCGCACTATATATGGTACTATTTTGCGGCTATTGCTGCTGTTTCGGCGCTTGCGTTCGTAATATATGTCGTCGTGATCCGGAGGATGGACAGACGGAGGAGTTAGTGGTTAATTGGTTGCGGCCGCGCGTGGAGCGCGGCCGCAGTTTTTATGCTTAGTTCTCGGCACGCAGCCAGCGGAGGGTTGCGTGTAACGAAGTGGAGCGCGGCCCTCCGCCCGGGGTGGCTGCGGGCCGCAAGGGCCAACG
>QMCD01001300.1_pt2 | contig 15634 bp, 16 predicted proteins | sample 1821841 | NCBI WGS metagenome assembly QMCD01 (sample SAMN01991225, study PRJNA193472) | Termite gut metagenome, whole genome shotgun sequencing project. | isolation source: worker | host: Macrotermes natalensis | reverse complement strand
GAATTATCTTAGGAACGAGGGGCGAACGAATTTATTCGTTTGTCCGAGAGACGACAGATAATGTCAGCCCAAAAGGCTGACAATCCCGTCGGGATCACAAAACAACGGAAGCCCCACACGGAGCTTCCGTTGTTTTGCATATCTGAGATGAGAACCCTGGTGTTCGAATTGGAACGAGGGGCGAACGAATTTATTCGTTTGTCCGAGAGACGACAGATAATGTCAGCCCAAAAGGCTGACAATCCCGTCGGGATCACATTGACAAGCCCCTGCCGCTACCGGTGGGGGCTTATTCTACCTCAATCCCCTTAAAAAATTCGGACAGTGAGATGTTGTAGAACTTGCAGAGTCTGCCCAAAGTTGTGAGCGACGGGCTGTTTATTCCTCGTTCGATATTGCCGATATTGATTCCTTTGAGTTCAAACTGCAACTTCTCCTGCGTCAGACCGCGCTCCTTGCGAAGCTGCTTCAATCTTTCGATCACCTGCTGGTGTAACGTGTCATTGCGTACAAAAACTCCCATGATACACAAATAACTGTATATTTTGCAATATAGTATACAATGAGTTTGGTAGAATGAAATATTTTATATAACTTTGTGCAAGAAAAAGATTGAAAATTCGATAGTTTCACCGAAAATTACTATTTTCACGCCCAAAAACTCTATACTATAACGTATTGCAATTCCGTTAGCACAACAAAACCAACTACTAAACCTATGAAACCCGAAAAATTAAGCAACTGGCAACGTTTGGAGGCTGTGATCCGTTGGGCGAACATGACGGTGAACTACTTTGCCCTCCACATTGGCCTTCCTCGCGGCGAAAATCTCTATCAGATCAAGAAGGGGAATAACGGAATCTCCCGCAATCTGGCGGACAAGATCGTCACGAAATTCCCCCAGATTAGCCTTCCCTGGCTCCTCACGGGTGAGGGCCGCATGTTCGCCGACACGGACGACTCCGGACTCCAGGTGCCGTTCCACAACCTCGACGTCGAGACTCGTTTCAACGACCTGGCCACCCTGGCCCCCGATCACGTGTTTATTCTCCCTCCGCTGGGCGATTGCGACCTGGCGATGGTGTATAACGGACGGGCCATGGAGGGTTCCATTCCGTCGGGATCGATCGTATTCCTGAAAAAAGTTTTACCCGAAGTAGTGATTCCCGGGATGGAATATGTGGTTGTATCGCAAAAAATTGTAACTTTGCGTACATTGCGCACCTCGGAGCAACCGGACGAATGGCGTCTCGTGGCGACGAACCGGGATCAATTCGACGACCTGTATGTGAATGCGTCCGACGTCGAGGAGCTGTACCGGGTCTGTGGTGTGCTGCACATTAAACAGTAACTATGTTCTCAGGAATCGTCGAGAAGACGGTGCGTCTCGTTAAAATCGCCACCGACCGACAGAACAAGACCTTCACCTTTGCCACCGACATCTGTTCGGAACTAAAGATCGACCAGTCGGTGTCGCACAATGGGGTGTGTTTGACGGTGATCGACCTGACGGAAGATACGTATTCCGTGACGGCGATGAAGGAGACGCTGGACAAGAGCAATTTGGGCTTGTTACAGGTTGGCGACGAGGTAAACATCGAACGTGCGATGCGTCCCGATGCACTGCTGGATGGCCATATCGTACAGGGACATGTGGATGGTACAGCTATCTGCACGGCGGTGGAGGAGGCGGGCGGGAGTTGGTATTTCACCTTTGCATACAGCGAGGAGTCCCCGGAACAGGTAACAGTTGAGAAGGGGTCTATATGTGTAAACGGCGTAAGCCTGACGGTCTGCGACTCCGGGAAGGGACGCTTCCGCGTGGCGATCATTCCGTATACGTATGAACACACGAATTTTCACGATATCCGTGAGGGTAGCGTGGTGAATTTGGAATTCGACATCATTGGCAAGTATATTGCACGGTTGGTGCAAAATTATCTGGATGGCCGATGAAGTTGTTTGGGAGAAAAAATCGCAAGAGCGACGAGATAGCGCGTTTGAAGGAGAACGAGTTGTTTCGCAGGCAATATTTGGGCAGTGTGGCACACGAGCTGAAGACCCCGATCTTCATGATCCAGGGCTACCTCTCGACGCTGCTGGACGGCGGATTGGAGGACGAACTGATCAACCGCAAGTACCTGGAGCGTGCCGAGAAGAATGCGGACCGTTTGATCCGTATCGTGAACGATCTGGATACGATCTCGAAGTTGGAGAGTGCGATGACGCAACTGCACCTGGAGTATTTCGACGTGGTGGCATTGGCGCGCGAATTGGCGGATCAGATGGAGCTGAAGGCACGTGAGAAAGGGATCTCTATCGAGGTACGTGCCGTGGAGCCGATCCGTGTCCATGCCGACAAGCACTATATCGGTCAGGTATTGATGAATCTGATCTCGAATTCGATCACGTACGGACGCGATGGGGGCCGGACGCAGGTGACGTTCCGCGACGCGTTGGATCGTGTGACGGTGGAGGTGTCGGACAACGGCATCGGCATTCCGGAGGAGAACCAACCGCGCATTTTCGAGCGATTCTACCGCACGGACGCGGCGCGCTCGCGCGAGCATGGCGGCACGGGATTGGGACTTGCGATCGTCAAGCATATCGTCGAGGCGCATGGCGAACGGATCACGCTGCGCAGCGCGCCGGGCGAAGGGACTGCATTTTCATTTACACTCAATAAAATATGATGCGACTGTTGACTGTGGTGTGGGATTTCGATCCCGTGATGGTATCGTTGGGCGGATTGGAGATCCGTTGGTACGGGTTGATGTGGGCGCTGGCGCTGTTGGGCGGCATGCTCTTTTTCGAGAATTTTTCCAAACGCGAGGGATTGCCGAAACAGGTGCCGAACTCGATTTTTCTGTACGGCACGATCGCCACGATCCTCGGTGCACGTCTGGGTCACTGTTTGTTTTATGAGCCGGACTATTTTCTGCGCCATCCGTTGCAGATCATTACCGGGTTTCGCGATGGCGGCATGGCGAGCCACGGTGCGGCGATCGGTCTGTTGATCGGTTTGTGGCTGTTTTCGAGGAGAAATAAGTTGCCCTATATCTGGTCTCTGGATCGCGTGATGATCCCCGTGGGCGTGGGCGGCGCATTGGTACGACTGGGAAATCTGTTCAATTCGGAGATCGTGGGACGCGCCACGTCCGCAAGTTGGGGCTTCAAGTTTCTCCGCCTGCCCGAATATTACGACCGCAAGGGGAATTTGATTGTCCCGATCGACCAGATGCCGTTCCTGCACCCGACGCAACTCTACGAAGCGGCCTGCTATCTGATTACGTTCATTGTGTTGTGTTTACTGTACTATAAGGGCGATTTGGGACGCCGCCGTCCGGGTGTGCTGTTCGGCGTGGGATTGATCGGCATCTTCCTCACGCGCTTCCTGATCGAGTTCGTGAAGGTCGAGCAGGAGACATTCGAGCAGGGCTGGGCGATCAATATGGGTCAGTGGCTGAGCATCCCCTTCATCGCCTTGGGTGTGTATATGATCTGGCGTGCGTATCGCCGTCCTGTGGAGGCAGGCAGGGTCACGAAAAAGTAGCTTAGAGATGGAACTGACTCCGCACGAAATAGCCGAATTGAATGAGTTGATCCTTAGCGAATTGTTGTCCGATGGTGGTGGCATTTTGGGACGCTATGGGGAGTGGCATCTCGACGGAGTAGGGACTTTGAAGGTGGAACGAGTCAGTGCCGAGCGTCATGGCAGGCGTATAAGCCCTCCTTATAAGAGAATTATTTTCTATAAGGAAAACTTATCGAATGTTAATAACTTTCCTCTTTCGCGTGAAGTGGATGAAATTCTTAATCCACTGGGACACAAGCAGTTAGTAATTCGTCGAAAAAGCAGGTTTTGGGTGGTGTTTTTATGGATTTTCGCGGTTATTTTACTGATTACGGGGGGGTATTTTCTTTGGCAAACCGGGTCAAAATCGGCCTCAGAGCCACTTCAATCGCAACTTATCCCGGTTCCGAAGACGCAACGCGTAACGACCCGTCCACAGGCACTGGAACGCATCCCGACCGATTCGTTAGACATGCTCCACGGCCGCACGTACGTGATATTAGGGACATTTCAGTACGAGGTAAACGCACGTTTCGTGATGGAACAGTTGCCGGGTTCGCGTGTCTACCGCCTGGACGGAAAGTGGGCTGTAGTGGTCTACGAGAGCGATTCTCGCCAACAGGCACAGACTTTCATTGCCCGTGACACGCTGTACAGGAACGAATACAAGCCGTGGGCCTATACGAAAAAATAAAACGCGTGACGTTGATCCGTTACGGTTTTTGTGGCGGCGTGACGTTGACGGTAGATGCTGTTTGCTACGCCGCGATCTACAATTTCATCATTGCCCAACGTTACATTGATTTGGGATGCATCGTTGTATCGCCCCACATTGCATCCTTGATTTTGGTCTTTCCGATCACGTTTTTCACGGGGTTCCTGTTGAATCGTTACGTGGTATTCGGCCAGCGATCCGACAGAGCGAACATTCAGTTGGGTAAATACCTGTTAAGCGGATGTGGCTCTATTGTATTGAATTACGTGTTGATGAAGCTGTTGGTGGAGGCATGCGGTTTGTGGCCTACACCGTCGAAGATCGTCACGTCGGTGATTGTTGCGGGATATAGTTTCCTGATGGCACGTTATTTCACGTGGCGACAGAGGCTTCCCAAAGAGCGTAAGGCGAATGGTTGTCCCGCCCTACATTAGATCTTTATACAACGGAGGGAGAGGGCGTAACTGACGCTATTGGCACCCGTATTGAGCCACGTGGAATCGAAGTAGAAGCGTGTCGCAAACGTGTCGGAGGAAGCCGAGAGCATCCAATAGTTCCCGTAGGTAGTCTGAATGTACAGCTGACCATTGGAGTTGTTACGGTCCCCCGGCGCGGGGAGACGTAAAAAACTCCCGCTCGATGAGCGGGAGTTTTTTTGTGGCGTGAACTATATGCGTCCTTCTTTGGCTTCGATGCACTCGGTGGCATGTGGCACCTTCATCAGGCGTTCTTTCGGAATCAACTTACCTGTCGTTTTACAGATACCGTACGTTTTGTTCTCGATACGCACGAGAGCCATCTCGAGGTTACGGATGAATTTCAACTGATGCGCCGCGAGCCGTCCGCTTTCTTCTTTGGAGAGCGTCGTGGCACCCTCCTCCAACACCTTGAACGTGGGGGATGTATCCTCCGTGTCGTTGTTATCGGTGTGTGTGATGGTGGAACGGAGCAACTCGTAGTCTGCCCGTGCATTCTCCAATTTGGTGAGTATCAACTGTTTGAACTCCTCCAACTCGGCGTCGCTGTATCTATTTTTTTCTACTTCTGCTGCCATGTCTCTCTGCAATAATATATTTAAGAAGACGCTAAATTAAATCAAATTTTCCGAATTGCCAAATCTATCTGCAGTTCATCGATCTCGACGGAGGTGATGAAGGTGCCTGTGGGTGCCTGAGCCATCGTCACGGATTCGGCAAGCACCTGTGCGGCGATGTAATCGGCATAGTGTCTCACGGCATCGGCCACAAAATCGACCTCCTGTATCTCCACGCGAATACGGTCGGTCACTTCGAGCCCCGAATCTTTACGCAGGTTCTGGATACGGTTGACGAGCTCACGTGCCACACCTTCGGCACGGAGGTCGTCCGTGAGCGTGATATCGAGTGCCACGGTGAGTCGTCCTTCGGAAGCCACGAGCCATCCCGGCATATCTTCGGACGTGATTTCGAAATCTTCGGACGTCACGCTGACGGTCTGCCCCGACACCTCGAACTCATAAGTTTCGGAGGACTCGATGGCTGCGATTTGCTCTTGTGTGAAGGTTGCCACGACTTCGGCGATCTGCTTCATCAGTGCTCCGTAACGTTTTCCGAGGGTCTTGAAATTGGGTTTGATGCGTTTCGCCACGGCACCGGTGAACTCCATCTCCTTGACATTGACTTCATTGAGCACGAGGGGTTGGATGGCCCGCAGTTGACGTTCCATTGCGGCATCGGTCACCGGTACGAGGATACGCGACAACGGTTGACGCACCTTGATGTTGACTTTGCGACGCAGTGCGAGCACCATCGACGAGAGTTGCTGTGCGAGGGCCATGGTCTGTTCGAGTTCCGTGTCGACGAGCGACGGATCGCTGACGGGCCATTCGGACAGATGCACAGATTCTTTGCTCCCCAGGTCACGGTAAAGTTGATCCGAGATAAAGGGCGCGATGGGTGCGGCGAGCTGTGCCACGGTACGCAGGCAGGTGTGGAGGGTTTGGTACGCGGCGAGTTTATCGTGCGTGAGTCCGCCGCCCCAGAACCGCTTGCGGTTCAGACGGACGTACCAGTTGGAGAGGTTCTCGCAGACGAACTCCTGGATGGCACGCGCGGCAGGTGTGGGATCGTAATCTTCGAGTACGTCCGTCACTTCGCGCCCGAGGGAGTGGAGCAAGGATATGATCCACCGGTCGATCTCCGGCCGTTCCGCGACGGGAATTTCGGATTCCTCGCCCGTAAACCCATCCACATTGGCATAGAGTGCGAAGAACGAGTAGGTGTTGTAGAGCGTACCGAAAAACTTACGACGCACCTCGTCGATACCGTCCCGGTCGAATTTCAGGTTATCCCACGGTTGTGAGTTCGCGATCATGTACCACCGCGTGGCATCGGCACCGTACGTTTTCAGCACCTCGAACGGATCGACGCCGTTGCCGAGACGCTTGGACATCTTATTGCCGTTCTTGTCCAGCACGAGCCCGTTGGAGATAATGTTTTTGAACGCCACGGAGTCGAACAGCATGACGGACAGGGCATGCAACGTGAAGAACCACCCGCGTGTCTGATCGACACCTTCGGCGATAAAGTCGGCGGGGAACAGCGTATTGAAATGCTCTTTGTTCTCGAACGGATAGTGGTACTGAGCGTACGGCATGGCACCCGAATCGAACCACACGTCGATCAGGTCGGGTTCGCGATGCATGGGTTTCCCGGAGGGAGATACGAGGATGATCTCGTCTACGTATGGACGGTGCAGGTCGATCTCACTATTCGGGAGGGGTTTCATCAGCCCCGCCTCCACAGCCGCTGCCGCCTCGCGACGCAACTCCTCCACGGACCCGACACACTTCATTTCGGTGCGATCTTCCGTCGCCCAGATGGGCAGGGGTGTGCCCCAGAACCGCGATCGCGACAGATTCCAGTCGACCAACCCTTCGAGCCACTTGCCGAAACGCCCCGATCCGGTCGATTCGGGTTGCCAGTGGATGGTTTTATTGAGTTCGATCATCCTGTCACGCAGGGCGGTGGTGCGGATGAACCACGAATCGAGGGGGTAGTAGAGCACCGGCTTATCCGTACGCCAACAGTGTGGATAGGAGTGCGTATGTTTTTCGATCTTGAATACTTTATTCTCCGCTTTCAGCATCACGGACAGATCGACGTCGAGGGGCGCCGTATCGGCACCCGCCGCATCATCATAATCGTTCTTCACGTAACGTCCCGCCCACTCGCGATAGGTGTCGTCGACGTTGGCGCGGACGAATGCGGGATCGAGGTCTTCGATGGAGAAGAAGCGTCCCGATTTGTCCACCATGGGCTGATCCTTACCGGCACGATCCCGCATGAAAAGCGGGAGGATCCCCGCTTGGCGTGCTACGCGCGCATCGTCCGCGCCGAACGTGGGGGCGATATGCACGATACCGGTACCGTCGGAGGTTGTCACATAGTCACCCTCGATGACACGGAATCCATCCCCATCGGGAGAGACCCATGGGATGAGTTGTTCGTATCGAATGCCAGCCAACTCGCAACCTTTCAACGATCCTGGAAGCATGTCGGGTGACTCTTTGAAGTAGGCCCCGACCAGATCTTGCGCCAGAATGACTATTTGTGTCATTCCGGTATATGGGTTCTGACACCGCACCCGCACATACTCCACGGCAGGCCCTACGGCGAGTGCTGTGTTCGACGGCAGTGTCCACGGGGTTGTCGTCCACGCGAGGAAATATACATTTTCGTCCGCCGCAACGCCATCGAAAAGTTTCTCGCTCTCCGCATTGCGTACCACCTTGAATTGCGCCGTGCAGGTGGTATCTTTCACGTCACGGTAACATCCCGGTTGGTTCAATTCGTGTGTCGAAAGTCCCGTCCCGGCAGCAGGGGAATAGGGTTGTATCGTGTAACCTTTGTACAACAACCCCTTGTCGTAAAGCTGTTTGAGCAACCACCACAGCGTCTCTATGTAGTTATTCTCGTACGTGATGTACGGATGCTGCATATCCACCCAGTATCCCATCTTACGCGTCAGATCCTCCCACTGACCCGTGAACTCCATCACCGCCTCGCGGCATGCCTGGTTGTACTCCTCGATCGAGATCTTTACACCGATATCCTCCTTCGTGATACCGAGTTTCTTCTCCACCCCCAACTCCACCGGAAGTCCATGGGTATCCCATCCCGCCTTGCGGTGCACGCGGAACCCGCGTTGCGTCTTGTAACGGCAGAACAGGTCCTTGATCGTGCGCGACATGACGTGGTGTATGCCCGGCACACCGTTTGCCGACGGCGGTCCCTCGTAAAACACGAAAGACTTGGCCCCCTCACGCTCCTCGACGGAACGTTTGAACGTCTCTTCGGCATCCCACAGTTTGAGAACTTCCTGCGCGACCAACGGCAGGTCGAGTTGCTTGTATTCGGTGAATTTCATGGTCGTTGGTTTTTGACGTGCAAAGATACAAATTTTTCGCTACCTTTGCCTTTCGTGAATATTTCGATATATAACTAAAATAAACAAGTAATGAAGAGATTTTTAATGATTTTAACAGCAGGAATTGCGATGATTGCAGGCCGCGAGGAGGTGTCGGCACAGAACGCGTGGATTGTGGATCGTTTCGACGACATTAAGGTGTTGCGTTACGAGGTGCCGGGCTTCGACGAGTTGCCGTTGGAGGAGAAGTTGCTGGTGTACTACCTGGCGGAGTCTGCACAGTGCGGACGCGACATTATTTTCGATCAGAACTTCAAGTACAATCTGGCGATCCGCCGCACGTTGGAGACGGTGTACACGCACTACAAAGGCGACCGCACGACGCACGACTGGGCGATGTTGGAGAAGTATCTGAAGAAGGTGTGGTTCGCGAACGGCATCCATCACCACTACTCGAACGAGAAGTTCCGTCCCGAATTCACGAAGAAATACTTCATGAAGGTTGTGAAATCCGTACCCAAGGATGCGTTCGATGAGGAGTTGAATTCACTGCGCGACGTGGTTGTGGATGCGATCTTCGACGATAAGTTGTATGCCACGCGTCTGAACCAGACCGAGGGGCAGGATCTGCTGCTGACTTCGTGCGGCAACTATTACGAGGGAGTCACGCAGGCTGAGGCCGAGGCATTCTATGCCGCGATGGAGGACCCGAACGACCCGACCCCGATCTCGTATGGATTGAACTCGAAACTGGTGAAGGATCCCGACGGCGTGATTCGCGAACATGTATGGAAGATCGGAGGCATGTACTCCCCCGCGATCGAGAAGGTGGTTTATTGGTTGGAATTGGCGAAGGGTGTGGCGAAGGAGCCGCAGAAGCAGATCATTGCCGAGTTGATTGAGCACTACAGGACCGGCGACTTGCGCAGCTATGACAAGTTCAATATCCTGTGGGCACAGGACAATGTGTCGAATGTCGATTTCGTGAACGGTTTCACCGAGACGTACGGCGATCCGCTGGGCAACAAGGCGGCGTGGGAGTCCATCGCCAACTTCGTGGACAAGAGCGCGACGCACCGCACGGAGGTGATTTCCGAAAATGCGCAGTGGTTCGAGGATCACTCGCCCGTTAACCCCGCCTACCGCAAGGAGGTGGTGAAAGGCGTGTCGGCAAAGGTGATCACGGCCGCCATGTTGGGCGGCGAGTGTTACCCCGCAACCCCGATCGGCATCAACCTGCCGAATGCCGACTGGATCCGCCGCGACTATGGCTCGAAATCGGTGACGATCGACAACATCACGAATGCGTATTCCAAATCCGCCGAGGGCGATGGTTTCCTGGAGGAGTTCATGCTTCGTGAGGAGGATCGCGAGCGCATCGTGAAGTATGGCAAACTGGCTGATGACCTGATGACGGATTTGCACGAGTGCCTCGGTCACGGTTCGGGACAGTTGGCGCCGGGAGTATCTCCGGGAGCGCTGGGAAGCTACCGTTCGACGTTGGAGGAGACGCGTGCCGATCTCTATGCGTTGTACTATCTGGGAGATCCCAAGATGGTTGAATTGGGTCTGATCCCGAATCTGGACGTGGCGAAAGCGGAGTACGCGAAATACATGATGAACGGTGCGATGACGCAACTGTCGCGTGTCGAGTTGGGCAAGAACGTGGAGGAGTCGCACATGCGCAACCGCAAGTTGGTGGCCGACTGGTGTTACGAGCACGGTAAGGCCGACAAGGTGGTCGAATGGGTGACCGTTGGTGGCGAGAGCTACATCGTGGTGAACGATTTCGACAAGTTGCGTACGTTATTCGGTCAGTTGTTGGGCGAGTTGCAACGCATCAAGAGCGAGGGTGACTACGAGGCCGGTAAGGCGTTGGTGGAGGCGTATGCCGTGAAGGTGGACCTGAAACTGCACGCCGAAGTAGTGAAACGTTACAGCGCACTGAACATTGCGCCCTACTCGGGATTCGTGAACGTACGTTACGAGTTGGTTCATGATGCTTCGGGTAACGTGACGGACGTACGTATCGTTCCGCAGGTTGAGGGCTACGTGGCACAGCACCTGCGCTACGCGAAGGATTACTCCTTCCTCCCCACGATGAACTAATTTTGCGACAAAAACCAAGAAGCCCCGCTCATCGAGCGGGGCTTCTTTTCTGTCTTCGCCCTACATTAGATCTTTATACAACGGAGGGTGAAGCCATACCCGACGATACCGGTATTCGTCGTAGTCGTGCCGCTAGAATAGTAGTTGAAGTATCGTGCATTCGTGGCAGAGTACGCGGCGGAAGTCCAATAGCGTCCGTAGGAAGTCTGACGGTCCAGCTGACCATTGGAGTAGTCACGGTACCCCGGCGCGGGGAGGAGAAGGTTATTTCTCTCTGAAATAGACATCTATCGGCACGCCCGAGAAGTCCCAATTGTCACGGATTTTATTCTCGATGAAGCGTCGGTACGGTTCACGAATATACTGTGGCAGGTTGACGAACAGTGCGAATTGGGGCGTACGGGTGGGGAGTTGCGTGGCGTACTTGATCTTGATGTACTTACCTTTGGTGGATGGTGGCGGTTGATTCTCGATGATGGGCAGGAGGTAATCGTTGAGTTGCGAGGTGGGAATGCGCCGGCATCGCGACTCATACACCCGCATGGCGGTCTGCAACACTTCGAGGATACGCTGTTTTTCGAGCACGGAGGTAAAGAGGGTCGGGATATCGTTAAACGGAGCGAGACGACGTTGCAGCGCCTCTTTCCACTGTTTGAGGGTATTGTTGTCTTTCTGGATCAGATCCCACTTGTTGACCACGATCACACAACCCTTACGATTACGCACGATGAGGTTTTGGATATTCAGGTCCTGCGATTCGAGACCTTGCAGGGCGTCGAGCATGAGGATACATACATCTGCCTCTTCGATGGCACGGATGGAACGCATGACGGAGTAGAATTCGAGATCTTCGGTCACTTTACCCTTCTTACGCATTCCGGCGGTATCGACGAGTAGAAAGTCGAGACCATACTTATTGTACCGCGAGTGAATCGAGTCACGTGTCGTCCCGGCGATGGGAGTGACGATGTTACGTTCCTCACCCAACAGGGCATTCGTGAGGGATGATTTTCCGACATTGGGACGTCCCACAATCGTGATTCGGGGCAGTGATTCGGTTTCCGAATCACCAACTGCCTGCGGCAGTTTGCGGACGACCTCGTCGAGGAGGTCGCCGGTCCCCGAACCACTCATGGACGAGATGGTGTAGGGTTCCCCGAGACCGAGGCCGTGGAACTCATGCGACGCATAGATGAGGTCGTAATTGTCGACCTTGTTACACACGACGATGGCCTTTTTGCCGCTCCGGCGCAGGATATCGGCGATACGTTCATCGAGATCGGTGATTCCCGTCGTCACATCCACCATAAAGAGGATCACATCCGCTTCGTCGATAGCGAGAATGACCTGTTTGCGAATATCCTCCTCGAACGCATCGTCCGAGTTGAGGGTGTACCCGCCGGTGTCGATGATCGAAAATTCACGTCCGTTCCAGTCGGTTTTACCGTAATGGCGGTCACGTGTGGTACCTGCCGTGGCATCGACAATCGCTTTACGGTGTCCGACGAGGCGGTTGAACAGGGTCGATTTTCCGACATTCGGACGACCCACTATGGCTACGAGACTCATGATTTGACAGGTTATGCAGTTACTTTAATCTGATCTCCGGCGACTTTGGAGACGATATTTTTGGCGCCGTGCTGTGTGGCGAAGGACGACACGACACACGTGAACAGCATCATCAGGATGGTGCCGTTCAGGACGCTATCGCCGAGCAGACGTATGGGTTCCCCTTCGGGCGTGTAGCCGAGAATGACGTTGTACGACACCATCACTGCGGCGAGCGTGGCGGCGACGTGTGCCGAGCTGAGTCCGAAGATAACGGTGCGCTGGTCGCGAGTCAGCCGGAAGGTTTTCTGGGTGAAATATGCCGCGAGCCACTTGGCGACGGTGATGAGAAGTATCATTACGATAGCGACCTTGACGCTCTCCCAGTCGCGGAAAAACGCACGGTAGTCGATCAACATTCCCACGCCGATGAGGAAGAACGGGATAAAGATGGCATTCCCGACGAACTCGATGTGCTCCATGAGGCTCGAATCGCGCGGCACGAGTTTATTCATCGCCAGCCCCGCGAGGAACGCGCCGATAATGGGTTCGAGTCCTGCGAGGTGTGCGAGCCACGCACCGAGGAACACGAGTGCGAGGATGAGGATATATTGCGATATTTTGTCGTGAATCCGGTTGAGGGCCCACTTCGCGAGTGGTGGAAATCCGAAGAGGATGACGCCGAGGCAACAGAACACGGATATGCCCAATCGCCACCAGAAGGCACCTGTAACGGTTCCCTGCACCATCCCGACGACAACGGTGAGCAGCAGCAGCGAGAGGATATCCGTGATGATGGTACCCCCGACCGCTATCGTCACGGCCTTGTTACGCGATATGCCCAATTTTGAGACAATGGGATAGGCGATGAGTGTTTGCGACGCGAACAATCCGGCCAGCAGGATGGATGAGTATATCGAGAAGTCGAGGATATAGTACCCCGCGAGGATGCCGAATATCAGGGGCGTGAGGAACGTGTATAGTCCGAACACGAGGCTCTGCACGCCGGATTTACGGATGTCATCCATATCCATGTCGAGACCCGCGAGGAACATGATGTAGAGCAAGCCGGCGGTACCGGAGAGGATGATCGAACTGTCGCGCAACACGAGGTTGAACCCATGCGGCCCGATCACAGCTCCGGCAATGATGAGCCCCAACAGGTGCGGAATTTTGAGTTTGTTGAGCAGTAGGGGAGCCGCGAGGATGATACACAATATGAGCAAAAACTTGAGCGTCGGGTTTTCAATGGGGAGGGTTATGGGGTCGAATAAATGCGTCATAAGCGCAAAAGTACGAAAAATATCCGGAAAATTGCGTATATTCGCCTCGTATGGGAAAAAGGATCGTATTGTGGGCGCTGTTTGTGTGCGGATTGTTCTCCGAGCAGGGGGCACACGCATGGGGCGTCGATTGGGGCATCACTGGAGGTGTCGGGCGGTCGAATTATCGCTCCGGAGATGTACATGTACGCAACCGTGTGGGGTGGCACGCCGACCTTGGACTGTCGTTCAAGATGGGACTTCGGAATCAATTCTCGATAGGCCCTGAATTTTCATGGACACACAATCGCGTGGAGTTGGATCACGAGCCGCTGACGGTGAACCTGTTTCAACTTCCCGTAACGTTTGGCTATCAACCGCTTCCGTTCCTGCGCCTGCATGCGGGACCGGTCTTTAAGTTGTACGACAAGACCACGTCGCCGCGCGGCACGATCTTCCCATCGTTACACTCGTCGGTGGGTTACGTGGCCGGCATTCAGTTCCGGGTGTCGGTGGTACAGTTATGGCTTCGGTACAGCGGTCAGTTCGCGCCGCGCGACACGTACTGGCCCTCGGCGGATTCACGGCCTTTCAGGATTCGATATTCTTCCCTATCTTTGGGAGTCGGATTTGCGTTTTAGATCTTGGATGAAGGAGACGAGGGAACGATTTGGAGGTGAACGAAGGATTGACATCGAGGGTGTCGATCCGCGTGAGTTGTATGGTCCGGGCGAAATGTTCCTGGAGCAGATGCGCGAGTTGCATCCGACGTTGAAGATCATCGCGCGGGGGTCGACGCTGAAGGTACAGGGATCCCAGAGCGAGGTGGATCGTTTCGAGCGGCGCCTGGAGGGACTGGTGTCGTACTATGTGAAGTATGGCTATTTGTCGACGGAGGCTGTGGACCAGGCTTTTTCGACGGGTGTGATCGAGCACGACGCACCGGTGGACAAGGATGTGATCGTGTATGGGAATAACGGCACGATCGTCAGGGCGCGTACTGTGAACCAGCGCAAATTGGTATCGCTGTATGACAAGAACGATCTGCTGTTCGCCACAGGCCCCGCGGGATCGGGAAAAACTTATACGGCGATCGCGTTGGCGGTACGCGCGTTGAAGGAGAAACACGTGCGGAGGATTATCTTGACCCGTCCGGCCGTCGAGGCGGGTGAGAAATTGGGATTCTTGCCGGGCGACATGAAGGAGAAGCTGGATCCGTACCTGCAACCGTTGTACGACGCGTTGAACGACATGATCCCTGCGGCGAAGTTGCAGAAATATTTGGAGGAGGGCACGGTACAGATCGCTCCGTTGGCATACATGCGCGGCCGGACGCTGGACCATGCGTTTGTAATTCTCGACGAGGCACAGAACACGACCTTGTCTCAGATCAAGATGTTCCTGACGCGCATGGGTCGGAGTGCGAAGTTCATCGTCACGGGCGACGTCACTCAGGTCGACCTGCCGAACCGCAGGGATAGCGGTCTGACGCGTGCGATGGAGTTGTTGCGGAACGTGAAGGGTATCGGCATCGTGGAGTTCGACAAACGCGATATTGTGCGTCACCCGCTGGTGAAGGATATCGTGGAGGCATTCGATCAGGCGGATACCTTAATTGATAATGCGTAATACTGTGATGAGGTTTTTGAAATATATATTGCTTTTTCCGCTGTTTTTTTTCAGTTGCACCCAATTCGCTGAGGATATGGTGTTGGAAGATACAGTGACAGAGGGAGATAGCTATACGGTTTGGGAGGAGATGCGCGTCGAGAAGTTGCTGGAGGAGTCGGTATTCGACGAGCAGACACAGACGTGGATCCGCCCTCAGAAAGACCCTTTCGAGTTGAAAAATTTCCAGAAAGCATACGACAATTTAGTTAAAGAGAAGGCCAAAATAACCGTTACAGACGCCCAGAAGGCGGAATTTAAACGCATCGCGAAGAATCCGAAAAAAGTCTCGGCGACGCATCGTGTGCTGAAAGTTTGGCCACGCACGGAGGAGGAGGTCGACATGCTGGA
>QMCD01001277.1_pt1 | contig 15643 bp, 16 predicted proteins | sample 1821841 | NCBI WGS metagenome assembly QMCD01 (sample SAMN01991225, study PRJNA193472) | Termite gut metagenome, whole genome shotgun sequencing project. | isolation source: worker | host: Macrotermes natalensis | reverse complement strand
CTAAAAGGATGTTATACCAGCTAATGTAATTATTTTGTAAATCTGCGAATACGTGAGTATTTGCAAGAAAAATACTCTTATTATGAGTGAGGAGGAAGAGCCAAAATGAATGAAGCATTGGAGAGAAGAAACGCGGGGACCGTGATTGCTGACGGGTTTAAGCAATTCTTTAAATCGACGGCAGGGGCGGTATTTTTGGTAATGATCTTGCTGACCGTCATCGTACACTTTGCCACGGGCGGGCTGTTTTACACGCCGTATAATATGTCTACATTCCTGCGGCAGGCGTCGTTCGTCATTATTGTCGCGTTTGGGCAGACGCTTGTGCTGCTTTTGGGCGGCATCGACCTGTCGGTCGCCAGTATATCCGGCCTGTGCAGCATGATCTTCGCGATGATCGTCATAAACAGCGGTGTAGACCCGTTTATCGCGATTATTGTGAGCATGGTGGCGGGCGTTGGCATGGGGGCGCTCAACGGGTTGTTTATTTGCGGGCTTAACCTCACGCCGTTTATTGTAACACTGGCGACAAGCGCGCTGTACAGGGGCATCATTTACGTGTCCACACGCGGCGTGCCGCTGACGGGCATACCGGAATCGGCGACGGTGATCGGGCAGGGAACGCTGGGATTTATGCCGTTCCCCACCATCATCATGGCGGTGATTGCCGTTATATTGATACTGGTGTTGAAGTTTTCGACATTTGGCCGCCATGTGTACGCGGTCGGCGGAAACGAAGAGGCTTCGAAGATTGTGGGCATACGCGTCAACAAGACAAAGATGGGCGTGTATTGCCTGGCGGGTCTGCTGTCCGCGGCGGCGGGCGTGCTGATGGTGCTGCGGATGGGTTCGTCGCAGGTGAATATCGGTGAAAACTGGGTAATGCCCTCCATTACGGCGGCTGTGCTGGGCGGTACGTCTATGAGCGGCGGCAGCGGCGGCATATTGGGTACTATTGTGGGCGGGTTTTTGATGAGTACGATATCGTTCAGCATCAGCCTGCTGGGCATATCCTCGTATTGGGACCAGATCGTGACGGGCATGGTTGTGCTGGTGGCAATCTCGATCGACGCGATCCGCAGGAAAAAACAGGCCGCGGTATGACGGGGGGAACGTGAGATGAAGTATGGTATTTGTTATTGCTATTGGAGTAAAAACTGGGAAGGGACGGATTACCCGCAAAAGATAGAACGCGCGCGCAAATGCGGGCTGGATGTGTTTGAGATTTTCTATGGCCGTTTGCTCACGATGGGGAAAAAAGAGGTGGACGATATACGCGCGGCGTGCCGGGCCAACGGGGTGGAGCTGTATTGCACAGGCGGGTTTGGGCGGGCGGAAGACCTTTCGGCTGTGGACGCGGCGGCGCGCGAAGACGCGGTGCGCTACGCGCAAAGGGTATTGGAGGCGCTAAGCCGCGTGGGCGCGACCAATTTTTCGGGCATCAACTACAGCGCGTGGTGTGATTTTGACCACCCGGAACGCAAGGCGGAGCGGACGGCATACGCGGCGGAGTCGCTGCGCAAGGTTGGAAAGATGGCGGGAGACCACGGTATCAGTTGGAATATGGAGGTGGTCAACCGCTTTGAAAGCTTTATGCTCAACACGGCGGCGGAAGCCCGGGCATTGGCGGACATGGTGGACAGTGCCCACGTCAATATACTGCTGGATAGCTTCCACGGCATGATAGAAGAGGACGACATGGCGGAAGCGATCCGTATGGCGGGAAGCAGGCTGGGGCACTACCATGTCGGCTCCAACAACCGGAAGCTGCCGGGGCCGGGCGATTTCCTGCCGTGGCGGGAGATCGGCGCCGCGCTGCGCGATGTGCGCTATGATAAATGCGTGTCATTGGAGCCGCTGGTACACGCGGGGGGCACGGTGGCGCTGGAAGGCGGCAGCGTATGGCGGCCCATGCTGCCCGAAGGGCTGGACGATAACGCGATGGATACATTGCTGACGGACGCCTTGCGGTTTATACGGGGCGTTGTTGAGGGTTAGGGCATGTATATCATAGGGATTGATTCAGGGACGACCAGTATCAAAGCGGTGTTGTTTGATTTGGAAGGGAACCAAATCGACAAGCAGGCGCTTCCGCTGCGGGGCATATTTCCAGAAGAAAACCAGTACGAAGAGGATATGACGGAAATATGGGACAAGGCAAAACAGTGCGTGCGTGCGCTGACGGCCAAATACCCGGCGGAGTCCATTACCGGGCTGGGTATTACGGCGCAGGGCGACGGGCTGTGGCTGGTGGATGAAAACATAGAGCCTGTGCGCAACGGCATTTGCTTTTGTGACGGCCGCGCCGCAGAGGTGGTGGAGCGCTGGGTGGAAGACGGCACCTGCGACAAATTGTTCCAACTGACCGGTACGCGCGTTTTTACCGGTAACCAGAACGGTATTGTAAAGTGGATGGAAGAGCACGAGCGGGCGAGCCTGCAAAAGGCGAAGTACTTTTTGCATTTGAAGGATTACCTGTTTTATAAATTTACCGGCGAGGTGACGACGGACGCGACCGACCAGTCGCTAATCTTTCTGGATCAAAAGACACGGCGGTACATGGATGAGATATTTACTCTGTGCGGCATAGAGCAATACCGGCAAAAATACCCGCCGCTTAAAACGGCGGAGGAAAACGCCTGCCGGGTGCGGCCGGAATTGGCGGGCGAGCTGGGGCTTTCGCCGGATGCGGTGGTAACGTCCGGGCCGATGGATGTGGCGGCCTGCGCGCTGGGGAGCGGCGTTATAGAAAAAGGGCATTGCTGTTCGATCATCGGCACGGCCGCGCTGCATGAAATGGTACTGGCCGAACCGCTGCAAGATGATATACGGGCGGGCATGACGATCACCCACGCGATGGAAGGCCGCTGGCTGCGGTTGATGGCGTCGCTCGCGGGTACGCCTAATCTGGAATGGATGCTGTCTACGATCGGCGGGCAACTGAAAGCGGACGCGAAAAGCGCGGGCGAAAATGTATACGCGCACATGGAACGGTTGATGGAAGGCACGCCCATTGGCTCACGCGGGGTGCTGTATCACCCGTTCCTTTTGGCGGGCGGCGAACGCGCGCCGTTTACCGACCCGCGCGCGCGGGCCAGCTATACGGGCATCAGCGTCAAGCACACGCAGGCCGATATTGTGCGCGCCACATACGAGGGCGTGGCGTTTGCCATGCTGGATTGTTATCAGCATATGCCGCTTCGCATAGAACAGGTGACCGTATGCGGCGGCGGCGCGTTGAGCGCGGTGTGGTGCCAGATGTTCGCGGACGCGCTGGGCACAAAGATCATGACGGTACAGGGCGAAGAGCTGGGCGCAAAGGGCGTTGTAATCAACCACGCGGTGGTGCGGGGGTTTTATGCCGGTTACAAACAGGCGATAAGCGGCATGGTGGAGCCGGATAAGATATATGAACCGGATATGGAGAAGCACAGGGAATATATGCGGTATTACGAGCTGTACAAGATGACGTATGAATCGATGCGCGATACATGGAAAAAGCGCGCGTCGTTGTTAAATTTGTGAGGTAATATGCGGTACGAACAGCAAAGGGCGGAGATCATAGAGGTATGCCTGCGTATGCGGCAAATGGAATTCTTCCTGGGCACATGGGGCAATGTAAGCGTGCGCGTGGGCGGGCATATATTGCTGACGCCCAGCAAGGTCGATTATGACGTGATGCGCCCGGAAGACCTCGTGGTGATCGATACGCAGGGAAACCGCGTGGAGGGGGAACGGACGGCGACCTCTGAAAAGGAGGTGCACCGCCAAATTTATGTGGCGCGCGCCGATGTGGGCGCGATTATTCACGCGCACACCAAAAAAGCGATGGCGGTGTCCGCCACGGCGTTGCGGGAGGTCCCCTGCCTGGTGGAGGAGATGTCGCAGCTTTTGGGCGGCGCTATACCACTGGCGGGCCGGTATGTACCCGCGGAACAGCACGTGGAGCTGGGCGGGGAAGCGGGTAAGGTGATTGGCCAAAAGAGCGGGATAATTTTGCGGAACCACGGGCCGGTGGCGTGTGGGAGGGATTTGCGGGAAGCTGCGCTCGTGGCACAGGTGATCGAAAAATCATGTGATATCTATCTGTCGTTGTGCGGGCCGCTGGCGGCGCGGGAGATCCCGGGCGCGTTCGTGGAGAGTGAGCGGTACCGGTTTGTGCATACGTATGGACACGAACAGACGTGAGGTGGAGCAGGTTTTGCCGCACTGGGAGATACAGACTTTTTACATTGATTGTTGGAACCTTTTCTGTGCGCTGCGAGGGGATCAGAGTGTCGAAAACCTCTGAAATGTGAATCTGTACGCACGAATAAGAGGGATATCTCGACTCACGGGAATATCCTAAAATTTTTGAAAGGAGCCTGCTCTAAGGTAACCTTTGCTAAAAGCGGGCAACAACGGTGCAGGGCGCGGCTTCAAGGCGCGCCGCACGCAAAGCAGCGGATGTCGAACACGGCGCGTCAAGGATGTCGCGCCCTACAAAATCAGCCTTTAATCACCGGTTGCATCGGGTGTCTGGTTTGGGGTTCTTAGGGGCTTGCCCCTAAGCCGCCGCAGGCGGAATACTATAAATGCGCCGCAGGCTCCTTAACCACAGAGGAATACCCGATAGCTTTTGATGGATATCTATCTCATCCTTGCGTACTGTTTCATATTTTGGAGATTTCTTGACGCGCTGGAAAACCGATTGGAACGGTTTTCGTTTTTTTTGTATATGGCGCGTATTGATAAAAAGACAAAAGACAAGGGAAGAAAAGTATGATATGATGTTTTAGAGCAACCAATAATCGGCGGTTTCCGGTGAAACGGATAGGAAGGTATATGTTTAAGGCGGCGCGTTTAGCAAGAATAAAAGAGATTATACTGGATCGCGGGCAGGTGGACGTGAATACGCTCAGCGTCATGTTGAATGTATCGGACGTCACGATACGAAGCGACTTGGAGCAGTTGGAACAGGAAAAATATATCTACCGCACCTATGGGGGCGCGGTGCTCAATGAAGATCACCTGCACCAGCGGGAGGTGCAGGAAAATATCATAGGCGCCAATCTGGAGTATGACCGCGACAAGGAGTATGTGGGGCAGGTGGCGGCGGAGCTTGTGGACGACGGCGAGTGGATTTTTATCGGCCAGGGCGTTACGTGCTATTATGTCGCAAAAGCGCTGTTGAAAAAGAACAATGTGAATGTCGTGACCAATAACCTCTATGCGGCGGGCGTCCTCTCCCAAAACAGGCAGTCCAACGTTATGATGACGGGCGGCAGCCTGGCGCACGGTTCTATGAGCCTGGTCGGGGATATGTCGCTGAAGTTCTTGGATGAGATATTTATTTCAAAAGCTGTAATCGGCGTCTCCGGCATTGATATGGATCGGGGGTTTACCGTTTCGGACGCCACGGAAACCAATATGTTCGGCCAGTTGAAAAAAATATCCAGAGAGCTGGTGGTGGTGGCGGACCACACGAAGTTCGGGCAGTCGTCGCTGATGCGCATCGGCGCACTGGCCGGTACGGTGGAACGCGTCGTCACCAACGACAATATCCCGGAAGAATATAAGTCGTTCTTCTTTGAGCATGGCGTTAAAATTTATACTTCTTATAAAATAAAGACTTCTTCCATAAGGAGGGAGGACGCGTAATGTCCCAACCGGTGCTCCAGTTGAAAAATGTGAGCAAAATTTACCATGACACCCGGGTGCTAAACAACGTGAACCTGCGGTTGATGCCGGGGCAGGTTTATGCGCTTATCGGCAGCAACGGGGCGGGCAAGACGACGCTGACTAAAATCATAGCGGGCGAGACAAAGCCATCGGCGGGGGAGATATACCTGCACGGCGAAAGAGTGGAGATACCCTCTCCATTTGCCGCCAAAAAACTGGGGATTGCCAGCTGCCAGCAAAACAGTGTTGTATTTGACGAACTCAGCGTAACGGAAAATCTATTCTTGGGAAGCGGGTTTAAGAAGAAAAACGGCGTTAGAGACTGGCCGGCCATGCACAAAAAGACATTGCAGTTGTTGGCGCGTTTTGGCATACAGGCAAAACCTGCCCAAAAATCCAAAAACCTCTCGCTGGCGGAAAAGTATTTGATGCAGTTTGCGCGTGTGCTGCTGGGCCGTTACCAGATTGTGATATTGGATGAACTGACCGATTCACTGACGATGGCGGAAGTGGATAAGGTGTATGAAGCGGTGGAACAGCTCAAGAGCGAAGGCGCCGCGGTCATTTATATCACGCACCGTATAGACGAAGCGATCCGGATTGCGGATATGATCGGCGTGATGAAGGACGGGGAAATGGCGGCGCTCATACCCGCAGAGCAGGCGGCTACCGATCTCATCGCCAATAAAATGCTGGGCAAAGATATAAAGGATCACTACCCCAAGCTTTCTGTGGCGAGCGGCGAGGTGGTGATGCGTGTGCAGCATATCAGCAACAAATTTGTCAAGGATATCAGTTTTTCACTGCGGCGCGGCGAGGTATTGGGTATCGCCGGGTTGGTGGGCTCCGGGCGCACCAACTTGGTAAAGGCGATCGTGGGGGTTGACCGGCTGGATGAGGGCTGCGTGGAGGTGCTGGGCGGCGGGCGGAAGAATATAGGCTATATGCCCGAGAACCGGGACGCACAGGGGTTGTTTGAAGATTTTTCCGTCGCGCAGAATGTGACGATCAAAAACCTGGAGCGCATAAGCGCCATGCACTGGATCAAGCCAAAGAAGGAAGAAGAAGCCGGCGCGGACATGATGTACCGGCTGGGCATACGGGCGCAAAACATACACCAGAAGGTGCGGTATTTAAGCGGCGGAAACAAGCAGAAAACGCTGGTGGGGCGCTGCGTGTTTTCCCAATGCAGTATTTATGTGTTTGACGAACCCACAAAAGGCGTAGATATTGCGGGTAAGGTGGAGATATACAACATCATCAACGAGCTGGTGCGCAAGGGCGCGGCAATCATATTGGTATCGTCCGACTTTTCCGAACTGGCGGGGATGTGCGACCGTGTGCTGGTGATCCGAAAAGGCCGGATGGTGGTAGAGCTGTCCCGGCGTGAGCTGGATCAGCAGATTTTGTTTACGTATTGCAAGGAATAGCCTTGTGCGGCCGCCCCTCGCTCACAGCTCATCTTCCTGCAAAATCCCCTGGGAAAGCGCGGCTTTCATGAGCTTTTTAAAACCAAGAAATGTTTTCGCGTTGTCGATGGGCGGCTCAATGCCGGCAAGCTCAAATACGCTCAACTCATTATAGGCCATTACACAAAAGATAAAAAGAGTGGCGAGCGTCTTTGTGTCGGACGGCGGAATCTCGCCGGATTCGATCAGGCTGTCAAAGCTCTCTTTCACATTATTGATGCTGCCTTTATAAATATACTCAAACGCGTATTTGCGGGCGGATTCGTGGTTATGCTGTTCCTTTATCGTCATCGCCATACCAAAAAGCAGAATAGGGCTTATGTTTTCGGAATAATCCCGGTCATACAGGCTATCCAGCATCTCGTCCAGCGTTTTTGCGCTCTTGACCTTTTTATGCAGCCAGGCGTTTGCTTGCTCGTAGACCTCCCCAAACCGTAATAAAATATCTTCGATCAGCGCGTCCTTATCTTCGTAGTAATAGTAGATCGAGGCAATTTTGATCCCTACCTTTTTAGCGATTTCCTTTAACGTAACTGCCTTAAATCCCTTTAACGCGAAAAGCGTAGTTGCCGTATCCAATATTTTGTTTTGGGTATCGCTGTCACAATCAAAAACCGGCTTTTTTTTGGACATGGTTCCTTCCTCCTTAATTTAGGTGACTTCTTTATTATACCATATTCTATTAGGTTAAAACCTGTAATAGTAATCCCAGACGGTTACTTAAGCCGCCACCGGGTATTTTTTGTTGTTAATTCCACCCCGATATAGTATAATCGCTAGGTAAGCGCTGATTAAATCGCGGCCGGATTTGCGAGCCTATTTGATCAGTGGTTATCTATGTATGAAGCATAAAGAGAGGACAGGGCGGTTTGAAGATCACAAATGCCATGACGGGGAAAAAGGAAGAGTTTGTGCCCTTGCATCAGGGAAAGGCGAATATCTACGCGTGCGGGCCGACAGTATATAATTATTTCCATATTGGCAACGCGCGCCCGTTTATCGTATTTGACACGCTGCGCAGGTATCTGGAGTACCTTGGATATGACGTGACGTATGTGCAAAACTTCACCGATGTGGATGACAAAATGATCTGCGCCGCAAAGGAGGAGGGCGTCACCGTGGCGCAACTCGGGCAGCGGTATATCGCGGCGTATTTTAAGGACGCGGAAGCGCTGGGCATAAAACCCGCGACCGTACATCCAAAAGCGACAGAGCACATAGCGGATATTATCGCGCTGATTGAAAAACTGATCGAAAAGGGCCACGCCTATCAGTCGGGTGGGGACGTGTATTTTGACACAAGCAGCTTTGCCGGGTATGGTAAGCTTTCCGGGCAGGATCTTTCCGAACTGGAATTGGGCGCGCGCGTCGAGGTGAGCGAACAGAAAAAGAACCCGATGGATTTTGCGCTGTGGAAGGCCGCGAAGCCGGATGAGATCGCGTGGGACAGCCCGTTTGGCAAAGGCCGGCCGGGCTGGCACATCGAGTGTTCAGCTATGAGCATGAAATACCTCGGCGATACGCTTGATATCCATGGCGGTGGGCAAGACCTGATGTTCCCGCATCACGAGAATGAGATCGCGCAGAGCGAGACCGCCACGGGCAAGCCTTTTTCAAGGTATTGGATGCACAACGGGTACATCAATATCGACGGGGCGAAAATGTCTAAGTCGGCGGGCAACTACTTCACGGTGCGGGATATTTTAAAGGAGTTTGACGGGATTGTCGTGCGGCTGTTTATGCTGGATGCGCACTACGCCAGCCCAATCAACTTTTCGCGGGAGCTGCTGCTGCAATCGCAAAGCGCGTACGCGCGCATACAGAATTGCAGGGAAAACCTGCAATATTATATGGAGCACCCCAAAGACGCGCATGTGGATGTGAACGCGGCGGCAAAAGAGCTTCACGATAAATTCCTCGAATGTATGGACGATGACCTCAATACGGCCGGTGCGATCGGCGCGATATTCGAGTATATCAAAACGGTCAATACGCTTTTTGGGCAGGGGGCGGAAAAGGACGCCGCGGCGCGCGCTTTAAGCGAACTGGACGAGCGGCTTTTTGTGCTGGGGCTTTTAAAAGAGGACGCCGGTGTGCCAAAGGAAGTCGCGGAACTGGCGGAGAAGCGGGCCGCCGCGCGGGCGCAAAAAGACTGGGCAAGATCGGACGCGTTGCGCGAACAGATAAAAGAACTGGGGTATGAAATAAAAGACACGCCGGACGGCATGAAAATCAGTAAAGTACAGGGGGCCTAAAAAATGGAGCAATTAAGGGCATTGGCGGAGCAAAGCGCCGCCACGCAAGGGCAGGCGAACGCGGCGCCGGGGATGGATTTTATGTTGATGTTCAACATATTCATTGCCGGGTACCTGCTATATTACGCGATCAAAGGGACTGGAAAGGTTTATGAGAACGACTATCCGCCGGCAATGAAAGAGGCGCACTCGAAATTCATGCGGAAATTCTGCTGGATCGTGGGCGCGGGTATGCTGGTATTCACCATATTGGAATTTATACAGGGTTTTGGCAGCATTTGGACGACGATCAGCATCGTATACGTACTGGGCGGGGTCGTGATATATTTTATCGTGTTCCGCGTACGGTTCAAGCAATTTCTGAAGAAACCGGGCGGCGAAATTAAGAAGAAGTGAAAAAGCGGAGGTGTGAACGATTAATATCATAGATATCACACTGGAACTGAATGACCGGATAAAAATCTACGAGGGCGACCCCGCCGTTCTGCTGGAGCAGTTTTCTTCTGTTGCGGACTGTGGGTACGCCGTCACGCGGATATCCATGGGTTCGCACAGTGGCACGCATATTGACGCGCCCTCCCATGTGCGGGAAGGCGGCAAGAACGTTTCCGAGATTCCGCTGAGCGCGCTGGTGGGGCAGTGTGTTGTGGCGCCTGCCGATCACCTGAAAATACCTGCGGGGATCAAGATGGTGCTGATAAAGAGTACGGACGGGAAGGAAGCGCGCATTAACGAAGCGCAGGCAAGGAAACTGGTGGACGCGGGCGTGGGCCTTGTCGGTACGGACGCGCTTTCCATCGGCTCGGATGAAGTGCATACTATATTGCTTTCGGAGGGGTGCCCGGTACTGGAATCGCTCGACCTTCGAAAAGCGGAGCCGGGGCTTTATATGCTGTGCGCGCTGCCGCTCAAAATTAAGGCGGACGGCGCACCGGTGCGCGCCTGCCTGATAAAGGGCGTTGGCGAATGACAAGGCGGAAAATGATACTTGGCCGCGTCTTTGCGGCGGCGGGAACGGTGCTCTTGGTGCTTGCCACGCTCATCGCGTGCGTGCAGGCGATCGCGTTTGACCGTTCATTTTACCGGGCGGAATATGAAAAGCTTGCTACGGCGGCGTATGTGGGCGTGGACGGCGAAACGCTGGATCTGGCGACGGAAACGCTGCTCGGCTACCTGGAAGGGAGCAGGGAGACGCTCGGCCTGCCCGTGCGGATAGACGGGGCGGAGCAGGAGTTTTATACCGACAAAGAGAAGCGGCATATGGTGGATGTGGCCGCCCTCGAGCAAAACGCGGTGCGGTTTATGGCGGCGGGGTACCCGGCGGGCGCGGCACTCGTTGTTTTGGCCTATTTGCTGCTGCGGCAAAGAAAGCCGCTTTTGCGCACATGTTTTTTCAGCATTATTGCCACGCTTATAGCGTTCGGCATATTGGCAGGCTGGGCGGCGGCGGATTTCAACTCGTTCTGGGTCAGCTTCCACCGCGTGTTTTTCACAAATGACCTGTGGATGCTTGACCCCGCTACATCGCGCATGATCAGGATGTTCGAGCAGACGTTCTTTTTTGATATGGTGGCGCGTATACTGGGCTGGTTTATCGGGCTTATCGCGGCGGCGCTTGTCTTCACAGGCGTTTGGGGGAGGAAGAGCAGGTGAACATTCTGGCGATAGAGACGTCGTGCGACGAAACGGCGGCGGCTGTGGTGCAAGATGGGCGGATTGTTCTTTCCGACGAACTGTATTCGCAGGCGGAGATACACAGGGAATACGGCGGCGTGGTGCCCGAGATTGCGTCGCGCAGCCATGTGGAAAAACTGCCGCTTGTTGTGCCCCGCGCAGTGGAAAAAGCGGGGGGGGAAGCAGCAATAGACGCGGTCGCCGTGACCTATGGCCCAGGCCTGGTGGGGGCGCTTTTAACGGGCGTTTCCTACGCCAAAGCGCTTGCGTACGCGTGGCAAAAGCCGCTTGTGCCGGTGAACCATATCGCGGGGCATATCTGCGCAAACTATATTTCGCACAAGGCGCTTGTGCCGCCTTTTCTCTGCCTGGTGATTTCCGGCGGGCACACTGAGATCGTGGTGGCGGAAAGCTATACGGCGCAGCGTATGTTGGGGCGGACGCGGGACGACGCGGCGGGCGAGGCGATAGACAAAGTGGCGCGGGTGCTTTCCCTGCCGTACCCCGGCGGGCCAAACCTTGAGGCGCTCGCGCTCGCGGGGGATAGCGAAAAGTATGCGCTGCCGCGTGCTTTCGCCGGGGAGGATCACCTCGATTTTTCGTTCAGCGGGCTTAAAACGGCGGTCATAAACCTGCTGCACCGCATGGAACAAGCGGGGGAAAGCTATAAAAGGGAGGATGTGGCGGCGTCGTTTTTACGGGCGGTGGCGGGCGCACTGGCCAAAAACACGTTTGAGGCGCTTCGCCGGGAGAAGCTGGACACGCTGGCCATTGCGGGCGGCGTGAGCGCGAACCGGCAGATACGCGAGTGGTTTACGCGTGAGGCACAAGAACGGGGCGTAAAGCTGTATTTCCCCGAGATGCGGTATTGCACGGACAACGCGGCGATGATCGCTTCCGCCGGGTATTACGCGTATGAGGCGGGCGCGCGCGCCGATCTCTCGCTGAACGCGCAGCCGGTGGCGGAGCTTTTATGATAGGGATATTGTGTGGAAGGGAAGCGATGACGCCCGAGCGGGCAGCGCAGCTTGCGCCGCTTACGCTGGCGTATGTGGGGGATAGTGTGTTCGACCTGTTCGTGCGCACGATGCTGATCCTTAAGGAGACGGGGGGCGCGGGCCTGCTGCACAAGGAAAGCGTGAAGCTTGTGAACGCGCGCGCGCAGGCCGCGTTTGCGGGCAGGATAAAGGAAAGCCTCACAGAGCGGGAGCTTAACGTATTCATGCGGGGCAGGAACGCCAAAAGCGCGACGACCCCCAAAAACATGAGCGTGGCGGATTACAGGCACGCTACGGCGGCGGAAGCGCTGATCGGCTACCTGTATTTGAGCGGCCAGCATGAAAGGCTTAAGGAATTGCTTATGCTAATTTCAGTTTGAAATGTCCGCAATATTTGTAGAGATTTCTTTTGCCCTGCAAGGCAGCGGCCCGCAGGCGTAGCCATAGCTACGGCAAGGGGCGATAACGATGCAGGGCGAAAGAAAGAATGCAAATAGCGGGCGGTTTAAATTGAAATCAGCATTGGCCAAGTGGAGTTTGACGATGGAGAATAGCGATTATATTATTGGAAGGAACAGCGTGCGCGAAGCGATCAAATCGGGCGCGCAGATTGACCGCATCTATATTGTGGAAGGGATCTCGGATGGCAGCATACGCGAGATATTGCGCCTTGCCCGTGACGCGCGCATTGTGATACGCGAGGTCCCGCGGAACAAGCTGGACGAGATGAGCGCGGGGTTGGGCTATAATGGCAAACCCGCCAACCATCAGGGGATAGCGGCGCAGATACCGGCGTTTCGATACGGTGAGATGGAGGATATTTACCGGCTGGCGGAGCAGAGCGGCAGGCCGCCTTTTATTGTGATATTGGATGGCGTGCAGGACCCACACAACCTGGGGGCGGTTATAAGGAGCGCGGAGGCTTTGGGGGCGCACGGCGTTATAATAGGAAAGCGCAGGTCGGCCTCGCTTACGGGTGCGGCGGTGAAGGTGGCGTGCGGTGCGGCGGAATACATCCCGGTGGTGAAGGTAACGAATATCAACCAGGCAATAGAGGAACTGAAAAAGAAGAACGTTTGGGTGGCGTGTGCGGATAGTTCCGGGCAGCCCGCGCGGCAGGCAAACTTAAAGGGCGCCCTTGCGATTGTGATAGGCGGCGAAGGGGAGGGCGTTTCGGCGCTCACAAAGGAACTGTGCGACTTTACGGTAGGCATAGAGCTTACGGGGAAAACACAATCGCTCAACGCGTCGTGCGCGGCGAGCGTGTTGCTGTATGAAAAAACAAGGCAGGATTGCAGCGGATGAGCGTACTTTTGGGAAGACAGGACGAACCGGCGGAAGGCGCCGTGTCGCCGTTTAGCGACAGGCCGGATGAAGAGACCGTGATGCGGGCAAAGTGCGACAACGCGGCCCTCGATTTTTTGCTTCAAAAATACAAAAACCTTGTGCGCAGCAAGGCGCGGTCATATTTTTTGATCGGGGCGGACAGGGAAGATATCATGCAGGAGGGGATGATCGGGCTTTATAAAGCAATCCGCGACTATTCACCCGACAAGAAAGCGTCGTTTCGCGTGTTTGCCGAGTTATGCGTCACGCGGCAGATCATCACGGCGATCAAGACGGCGACGCGGCAAAAGCATAAGCCTTTGAACTCGTATGTATCGCTCAACAAGCCGGTCTATGACGAGGAATCTGAGCGGATGCTGATGGACGTGCTTGTGGGGGCGAAGGTATCGAACCCGGAGGATATTTTTATCGATAAGGAGGACTTCCGGTCGATCGAGGGCGAGATAGCAAAAATGCTTTCCCCGCTTGAAAAAAAGGTGCTGCTTTGTTACCTGAACGGCAAGTCTTACCAGGAAATCGCGCAGGTGATGGGGCGCACGGAAAAATCCATCGATAACGCGCTCCAGCGCGCAAAGGGGAAGATCGATAAATTCCTGACGGACAAAAGCGGGAAAGCTTGACAAATAGCCGATTATTTCTATAATGAGAGAGTATTCACGGATCAAAACAATGTGAAGGACGGAGGATTTGGAAGCATGGCGAATGATGTAGTGCTCACCACCAAAGGCGTAAAGGAACTGGAAGAAAAGCTGGATTACTTAAAGACGGTAAGAAGGCAGGAGATCGCCGAGGAGATCAAGCAGGCGAGGGCTTTTGGCGACCTCTCCGAGAACGCGGAATATGACGAGGCGAAAAACGAGCAGGCGCGCATAGAAGGCGAGATCGTGACCATAGAGAAAATGCTGCGCAACGCGACGATTGTGGACGAAGAGGAAGTGGACGTCCAGAAGGTGAACATCGGCGCGATCGTGAAGGTGCTGGATAAAGAATATGGCGAGGAAGAGGAATACCAGATCGTAGGCTCGGCGGAGGCCGACCTTTCGAAAAACCGGATATCGAACGAATCGCCGGTGGGGCGCGCGCTTTTAGGGAAAAAGATCGGCGTGACCGTGAAGGTGGAGACGCCCGGCGGCGTGTCGAAGTATAAAATATTGGATATTCACAGATAAGAGGTACGCGAAGTATGGCGGAGATAGAACGGACAGAGAAGGAACTATCGGAAATATTACAGGTGCGGCGCGACAAACTCGAGGCGCTCAGAAGGGAAGGAAGGGATCCGTATGAGATCACTTCTTTTCATAAAACGCAGGATTCCGCCGACATCCTCGGCCGTTTCGATGAATACGAGGGTAAGCGCGTAGCGGTGGCGGGGCGTATCATAAGCAAGCGCATCATGGGCAAGGCGAGCTTTTTCCATATACTGGACGGAAAAGGGCAGCTTCAGGTGTATGCCCGAAAAGACGTGATGGGCGAGGAACCGTACGCGGAGTATAAAAAGCTGGACATAGGCGATATCGTGGGCATAGAGGGCGAGGTTTTCCGCACGAATGCCGGCGAGATATCCGTAAAAGCGGCGGGCATCACGTTGCTTTCAAAGTCGCTGCTGCCCCTGCCGGAAAAATGGCATGGGCTCAAGGACACAGACCTGCGCTACCGGCAGCGTTATGTGGACTTGATCGTGAACCCGGATGTGAAGAAAACGTTTTATATGCGTTCGCGCATTATAAAGTGCATACGCGACTTTATGGACGGGCGCGGCTATATCGAGGTGGAAACGCCTATATTGCAGGACAGCGCGGGCGGCGCGGCGGCGCGGCCGTTTATTACGCACCACAACACGCTCGATATGGATATGTACCTGCGCATTGCCACCGAGCTGCACCTAAAGCGCCTGATTGTGGGCGGCTTTGAAAAGGTGTATGAGATCGGCAGGATATTCAGAAACGAAGGGATGGACACAAAGCACAACCCGGAGTTTACCACGATAGAGATGTATGAGGCGTATACGGACTACGAGGGCATGATGGCGCTTTGCGAAAGCCTGCTCTGCTATTGCGCGAAAGAAGTGCTGCAAGCGGAAACGCTTATGTACGATGGCGCGGAGGTGAGCCTTGCGCGGCCGTGGAAGAGGCTTACGATGGCGGACGCCGTAAAGGAATACGCCGGGGTCGATTTTGCCGCGTGTGAAAACGACGAGGCGGCGCGGCAGGCGGCGCGTGCGGCGGGCGTTGCGTTTGAG
>QMCD01001632.1_pt1 | contig 15652 bp, 16 predicted proteins | sample 1821841 | NCBI WGS metagenome assembly QMCD01 (sample SAMN01991225, study PRJNA193472) | Termite gut metagenome, whole genome shotgun sequencing project. | isolation source: worker | host: Macrotermes natalensis | reverse complement strand
GAAGCTGCCATCACTCCGAAGACAAAAGCGCTGATTTTATGCTCGCCTTCCAACCCGACCGGAAGCGTTTACACGAAAGAAGAATTGAAAGGACTGGCGGACGTATTGGCAAAATATCCGGATGTTATTACAATATCCGACGAAATTTACGAGCACATTACCTATGGCGGCAAACACGAAAGCATTGCTCAATTTGACGCGATTAAAGACCGTGTAGTTATCATAAACGGTGTATCGAAAGCGTTTGCGATGACCGGTTGGCGCTTAGGCTGGATTGCCGCTCCGCAATGGATCGCCGCGGCTTGCAATAAACTGCAGGGGCAATATACTTCCGGCCCTTGCTCTATCGCACAGAAAGCCGCTGAAGCCGCTTACCTTGGCGATTTAACCGCTGTAAACGAAATGCAAAAAGCATTTGAACGCCGCCGCGATTTGACTGTTAGCCTGGCAAAAGATATTCCGGGATTCAAAGTGCAGGTTCCGCAAGGCGCGTTCTATATTTTCCCTGAATGTAGCTTCTATCTTGGAAAAACCACATCACAGGGTACAACCATCAAAACAGCCGCCGATTTGGCAATGTACCTGCTGGAAAAAGGACACGTAGCGTGTGTGGGTGGCGATGCGTTCGGTGCGCCAAACTGTATCCGTATGTCTTATGCTACTTCCGACGAAAAATTAGTTGAAGCATTTGCAAGAATCAAAAAGGCATTGGCTGAATTGAAATAAAATTGTTTTTTCCGTAGGGGCGAACCTTTGTGTTCGCCCTTTTAACATAGAGACAACGCGCGGTATAATAGACAAACACGCGGATATAATAGGGGCAGACACACAGGTCTGCCCCTACGTTATTTCCATTTGAAATTCGCGTGCGTACCATCGCAAAACGGTTTGTTAGAAGAGGCTCCACAGCGACATAATGTTACTCGATTACGAATTTCGTAGCTTTTTCCGTCGGCGCTTTCTACACGAATACCGCCTCGCACCCATATCGGGCCGCTTACGCGAATGCCCGGATCTTCGATAATTCCGATGGATGGCTCAAAATCAGGCTCATACATTTTTTTCTCTTTTTTATCCCAAATCAACAACCTGCCTCCCGGGCAATGCGCCGATTCCCGTTTCGCAAGCTCAACCTGTTCGGGTGTTTCGGCACGCTGCACAATGTTCCATATCCGCCCTTTCGCATCGCAAAAACGGGCAAAGGCGCAATACGTCTCATTGTCATACAAAATCAACTCCGGACCTTCGATTGCTTCCGCATCGTCCAACAGCGGTTCAAACAAGGCTGTTTCTTCCGGCTCCCATTCTTCATGCTTATGAGCACCCGAACAAAACGGCTTGTTTTTTGAGTGACCGCAACGACAAAGTGCACAACAAGGCTGACCTTCCAGATCAAACGCTTTTCCGTTCCGGTACGTCCAATTCTCGCCGTTTTCATTTGGCGTTATAATCATCTCGTTGATGGGAGGACTTCCATACAACAGATAAGGTCCTCCCTTTGTGATTTTAATAAAAAAATTCTCCGGTGCAGATTTCGATCCGGATTCGACTTTTGGTTGGCTCTTTTCTTGCATAATAGTTATCGTTTTTACAATGATAATTATTTTGTTAACAATTCAAGACAGAAAAATGTTTAAATTTTTATTAAAAAGAAATAATACGCAGGGATATTCGGAATAAAATTCTTCCTACATTTGTGTTAAACATTAAACATCACAAAAAATTATGCTAACAATCACATCAGATTGCAATTCCCGGATGATACAAAAATCATCAAGAGTAAAATCATTTGAAACGAAGCACTTACTCACATAGATATATCGAATTAATATTTATTACACCTCAATAGTTATATTTTATTCCGAAAACAACCCAAAATAAGAAAAAGTAAAAAAAAGAATAGCTAAAACACTTTTCTTTATCCTTAAAAAGCAGTACCTTCGCAGCCAAAAATAAACGAATATAAATTTTATAAAATGGCTAAAGTAAGAGGAGCTGTTGTAGTAAACAACGAACGATGCAAGGGCTGCGAACTGTGTGTTGTGGCTTGTCCCGCCAACGTTTTAGCAATGTCCAAACACGTTAATGCGAAGGGGTACAACTATGCGTATATGGCAAATGAAGAGGCTTGTACGGGATGCGCCAATTGTGCCGTCGTTTGTCCGGACGGATGTATCACTGTTTATAGAACTAAAATAGACTAAGATAATGAGCGAAGAAATAAAATTAATGAAAGGGAACGAAGCCATTGCTCACGCTGCTATTCGCTGCGGGTGCGACGGTTATTTCGGTTACCCGATTACCCCGCAGTCGGAAGTGCTGGAAACGCTGACACTGGAAAAACCGTGGGAAACAACCGGAATGGTGGTGCTGCAAGCCGAGAGTGAAGTGGCTGCCATTAATATGGTTTACGGCGGCGCCGGAACCGGAAAAAAAGTGATGACCTCCTCTTCCAGTCCGGGTATCAGCTTGAAACAGGAAGGGATCTCATACCTTGCCGGGTGCGAATTGCCCGCTTTGGTGGTGAATGTTGTGCGTGGCGGACCTGGATTGGGAACTATCCAGCCAAGTCAGGCAGACTATTTCCAAACAGTAAAGGGCGGCGGACACGGCGATTATCGTCTAATCGCGCTGGCTCCCGCATCGGTTCAGGAAATGGCTGATTTTGTAGGACTTGGTTTCGATTTGGCTTTCAAATACAATAATCCGGTAATGATTTTGTCGGATGGTATCATCGGTCAGATGATGGAAAAAGTGGTTCTGCCGCCGTTCCAGCCAAGAATGACGGAAGAAGAAATCACGGAAAAATGCCCGTGGGCAGCCGTTGGAAAACCGGCAAACAGAAAACGCAACGTAATCACTTCGCTGGAATTGGATCCCTCTTTGATGGAACAAAACAACAACCGTTTCCAAAAGAAATATAAATTAATCGAAGAGAACGAAGTTCGCTACGAGGAAATTGAGTGTGAAGATGCGGAATATCTGCTAATTGCGTTCGGTTCGTCTGCCCGTATTTGTCAAAAATCGGTAGAAATCGCTCGCTCACAAGGCATCAAACTGGGACTTTTACGCCCAATCACACTTTGGCCCTTCCCCGCAAAAATCATCAACCAGTATGCAGACAAGGTAAAAGCGATGCTTTCCGTCGAATTAAACGCCGGGCAAATGGTCGAAGATGTCAGACTTGCCGTAAACGGAAAAGTGAAAGTGGAACATTACGGTCGCTTGGGCGGAATCGTATTTACGCCGGACGAAATCGTGGAGGCGGTTAAAAAATTGAAAGTTGAGAATTGAAAATTGAGAATTAAAATGACAGCAAAAGATATAATCAAGCCGGAAAATCTTGTATATAAGAAGCCGGAAATAATGAATGATAACCCGATGCACTACTGTCCGGGTTGCAGCCACGGGGTGGTACATAAGCTGGTTGCCGAAGTGCTGGAAGAAATGGGCATTCAGGACAAAACTATCGGGATTGCACCCGTAGGCTGTGCCGTGTTTGCGTACAATTACCTGGATATTGACTGGGAAGAGGCTGCTCACGGACGCGCGCCGGCTCTGGCAACCGCAGTCAAGCGTCTTCGTCCGGATCGCCTGGTGTTCACTTATCAGGGCGACGGCGACCTCGCGGCTATCGGGACAGCTGAAACTATTCACGCCTGCAACCGCGGCGAAAACATCACAATCATTTTCATCAACAACGGTATCTACGGAATGACCGGCGGACAAATGGCTCCAACCACCCTGGAAGGAATGAAAACCGCCACTTGCCCGTATGGACGCGATGTAAAACTGAACGGTTATCCGTTGAAAATTACCAATATACTCAAAGAGCTGGAAGGCACAAGATATGTAACCCGTCAAAGCGTACATACCGCTGCGGCTGTTCGTAAGGCAAAAAAAGCTATTCGCAAAGCGTTTGAGAACTCAATGGAGGAAAAAGGGACTTCTGTCGTAGAAATCGTTTCGACTTGCGCTTCCGGCTGGAAATTAGACCCTGTGAAAGCCAATGAATGGATGGAGAAAAATATGTTTCCGGCTTATCCGTTGGGCGATTTGAAAAATGTAGAATGAAAAACGTAGAATGAAGATGAAAGAAGAATTAATTATAGCAGGATTTGGCGGACAAGGTGTTTTGTCGATGGGAAAAATTCTCGCATATTCCGGATTGATGCAAGACAAAGAAGTTACCTGGATGCCCTCTTACGGACCCGAACAGCGAGGCGGAACAGCAAACGTAACTGTCATTATCAGCGACGACCGTATCAGTTCGCCTATTTTGAACGAGTTTGACACGGCGATTATCCTCAACCAGCAGTCATTGGATAAATTTGAAAAAAGCGTCAAACCGGGCGGAACGCTGATTTTTGACCCGTATGGTATTACCAAGGCGCCAACCCGAAAAGACATCAATATCTACCGTATTGACGCAATGAACACCTCTATTGAGATGAATGCGCCGAAATCATTCAATATGATTATACTCGGAGGTTTATTGAAAATTCGCCCGGTTGTTGAAATTGAGAATGTGCTGTTAGGATTGAAAAAATCCCTTCCGGAAAGACATCATCATTTAATTCCGATGAATGAGGCGGCAATTAACAAAGGGATGGAGATTATTGAGAAGGTTTAAAGGTCTTTTTTAATATTTAACTACAATGAGCGCAAACGAGGTTAAAACTATTTGCGCTCATTTATTTTTCGGGTAAAACCTGTCTTTTACCAAATTTACCGTATTATTTCACTTTTTCCCTGCATTTTATTCACAAGCACCATTTATTATTATTGGTTCTATTACACTACATTGACTTCTACTAACTTTCGCCATCTTCATCAATATCCGCAGGACAAGCATAAAAACTAAAAAAGAAGCTGACCTTTTGAGACAGCCTCCTTATTTATAATACCTCGAAAAAGAATATCTAACTTATTCTTCGTAATAAGCTTTATTCAGGATAATATGTCCAATCAATCCCAAAACCATAATTACGCCCGCAGTTATTAAAGTTCCATTTCCGGTCATTACGTCAACATGGTATAAACCCAAAACAACTACCCCAAGTAAGATAGTTATTATACCTAAATATCGCATCAATTGATTCATTTTGTATATTTTTTTATTAAATCTTCTTTTGGATTACAAATAACGGATTTATTTTTCTTATTCAAAAATTTTTTTTGCAAAAAAAATAATTTTACCTGTTACTTTCTAAATATGACTGTAAAATAATTGTCGCACTAATTTCATCTATCAACTCCTTATTTTGCCGGGTTTTCTTCTTAGCTCCGCCTTCCAAAAGAGCCTTTTGCGCCAAAACGGAAGTAAACCGTTCATCAACCATTTTAACAGGAATGGAAGGGAATTTATTTTTCAGCCCACGCACAAAGGGTTCGATCAACCGCATCGAATCGGATACTTCGTTATTCATCCTTTTGGGCAATCCCACAACGAACAGTTCGACGGTCTCCTTAGCTGTATATCCGTCCAAAAACTTAAAAATTTCACCCGACGACACAGTTGTCAGCCCGTTTGCAATAATTTTTAATGGATCTGTAACTGCAATCCCTACCCGCTTTTGTCCGTAATCTATGGATAAAATTCGCCCCATTTTTGTTGTTTTCTATTACAAAGATACGAAGAAATGAAGAATAAAGCCCGAAAACACTCAAAATCTTTCATTTAATTCTTCATTCTTCATTCTTCATTCTTCATTTCTTCGTATCTTTGTATTTAATCAGAATTTTTTAAGTTATGCCTTTAAATATTCCAATAAATTTGCCTGCCATAACTACGTTGCGAGAGGAGAATATCTTTGTAAAAGATTCAAATGAAGCCTCCTTGCAGGAGATTAGACCATTAAAGATAATCATACTCAATCTGATGCCGTTGAAAATAACGACAGAGACGGATCTGATCCGGCTTTTATCAAATTCGCCTTTGCAAATCGAAATTGATTTTATGCAAATCAAAAGCCATACATCAAAAAATACGCCAATCGAACACATGATGGCTTTCTATAAAACATTCGATTCGCTACGTAATCAAAAGTATGATGGAATGATTATTACCGGCGCTCCGGTGGAAAATTTTGATTTTGAGGAGGTTGATTACTGGGATGAGATGAAAGAAATTTTCGATTGGGCTAAAACGCACGTTACATCCACTTTTTTTATTTGCTGGGCTGCACAAGCGGGACTTTATCATTATTATAACGTTCCGAAGTATGCGTTGAACAAAAAAATGTTCGGAGTATTCAGACACACGGTATCCGATGCTAAGAATCCGATTTTCAGAGGGTTTGATGACATTTTTTATGTCCCTCACAGCCGCCATACGGAAGTAAGAAAGGAGGATATTGAGAAAGTGCCGGAATTGCGCGTTATTTCCGAATCCAAAGAAGCTGGAGTTTATGTAGTAATGGCACGAAACGGACGGGAATTTTTCATAACCGGTCACTCGGAATACGCACCAAATACCCTGGACACAGAGTATAAAAGAGACTTGGAAAAAGGGTTGACAATTGATGTTCCTAAAAACTATTACCGGGAAGGTAATCCTAAACTTGGTCCGTTAGTGCGTTGGCGAGGACACGCTAATCTTCTATTTTCCAATTGGTTAAATTATTTTGTATATCAAGAAACGCCTTATGATATAGGGCAAATTCAGTGATGAATGATTTTAGGGATAAGTGATGAGTAAAAATCGCATCACAACCATCACTAAATCACTATATCTAATCACTCATTTATGGAACTTCTTTCACCGGCGAAAAATATAGAATGCGGCATTGAGGCAATCAATCACGGAGCAGATGCGGTTTATATCGGCGCACCGAAATTCAGTGCAAGAGCTGCGGCAGCAAATACGATTCTGGAAATAGAATCTCTGGTAAAATATGCTCACCGTTATTATGCAAAGGTTTACGTTGCCCTGAACACTATCTTAGACGACCAGGAATTAGCCGAAGCAGAGAAAATCATACGGAATCTCTATGAAATCGGCACAGATGCTCTCATCATCCAAGATATGGGACTCACCCAACTGAACCTGCCGCCGATTCCTCTGCATGCAAGTACGCAAACTGACAATCGAACCGTTGAGAAGGTGAAATTTTTGGAACAGGCAGGATTTGAACAAGTCGTCTTGGCACGGGAGTTATCCCTTCTACAAATTCGAGAAATCGCAGATCACACCTCCATCAGATTGGAAGCATTTGTACACGGAGCACTTTGCGTGAGTTACAGCGGACAGTGTTACATCAGTCAAGCTCTCTGTAACCGGAGTGCCAACAAAGGAGCCTGCGCCCAACTTTGCCGCCTCCCCTACTCGCTTTTAGATGCCTCTGGCAACGTAATCGTAGCAGACAAATATTTGCTCTCTCTTAAAGACCTTAACCTTTCCGATCATTTACAGGAATTAATTGACGCCGGTATCACTTCTTTTAAAATCGAAGGACGACTGAAAGATGTCTCTTATGTAAAAAATATCACTGCCTATTACCGGCAAAAATTAGATTTAATTTTAGAAGGTTCCGAAAAACATAAAAAATCCTCTTCTGGAAAATGTCGCTTCTTTTTTTTACCCAATCCCGAAAAAAGCTTTTCGCGAGGAGCTACCGATTATTTCATTCACGGACGAAACAACAAAATAATCTCCTTTGATTCGCCTAAATCATTGGGAGAATACATTGGAACTGTAACTTCCGGATCATCTCAAACTATTTCCGTCGAAAGTGATGCGGAAATGACAAATGGAGACGGATTTTGTTACGTCAACCAACAAGGTTTACCTCTCGGATTCAAAGCCAACAAGATAGAAGGCTGTAAAATATTTCCCTCCGAAGGGATTGCGATTCCCAAAGGAATTAAATTGTACCGCAACTACGACCACACATTTGAGAAGTTGCTTTCCAAAAAATCGGCAGAACGCAAAATACAAGCTTTTGTTCAATTTTCAGAAACAGACGAAGGGTTTTGCCTTACTGTTACCGACGAAGATAACGTAACGGCAACTATTCGCAAGAAACAGACAAAAGAATTTGCTCAAAACAAAGAAAAATCAGAAGATACTATTCGTAAACAATTTTCAAAAACAGGAAATACTATTTTCGAAATAAACAATGTGACAATAACCACCAAAGATTCTTATTTCATTCCTGCCTCTTTATTGACGGAATGGAGAAGAGAATTGATTGAATTATTGGAATCGGAAAGGGAAAACAAACGTCCGCGCAGTACGGTCAAATTTCCGGAAACTACTCATCCCTATCCTTCTCAAACGTTAGATTATAAAGGGAATGTACATAATCAGAAAGCAAAAGATTTTTACACAAAACATCAAGTTAAGGAAATTGCCAACTCGTTTGAACAGGAAAAACAAAATACTGTCGCTCTTATGTTTTGCAAACATTGCTTGAAATATAGTCTCGGCTTATGTCCGAAAAACAAAACCAATAACCAAAATTATCAAGAACCTTTTTTCCTTTTACACAACAACAAGGAAAAATTACAGTTGCATTTTGATTGCAAATTTTGCGAAATGACAGTAAGCAAATAAAAACACAAAAACACTTATCCATCATATTTTATCCCCAATGTCAATCGAGTAAATTTTATAAACACAAAGGACACTCTTTTTATTTCCTTTGTGTGCTTTGTGTTTATTATTTTTCATTGAGAATAGACGTTGACAAAAATCTTCTCTAAAATCTAAGAAGAGGATTTTTTATTATTGAAACTTACAGAAAAAAAGAGGCTGTCAAAAAATGACAGCCTCTTTTTATTAATATTCCCAAAGGTCACTTTCAAAATTTACCAATTGGGTTTTTACTTTTTCCTGTTCCTTTTTAACCTCTTCTACTGTTCTATTGTATTCCAGTAAGTTTCTGTTTTGAATATTAGATTCTTTGAAGATATAACTCGAAAAACGTCTTTTCATGAATATATCATCGAAAGAAGGACGCGCTCCGTTATTTCTATCCGTAACCACAATTTCAGTTTGCGACAAAAATGGTCTTAATGTTTCAAATGGCATCCAGAATAATGGGTACTTTTGAATCCCAAGATCTGTTTCTCTTACCATAATCGGACAGAAAGCAATAATTCTCGCATTAAAAGTAGAAGATACTTTATCAAAATACCACACTTCTTTCACATAAAATTTGATTACATCGCGATTAGGTATATCACTTTCGTCAACCACATAAATCTCTTCGTTGGTTACCGGATCATTTTGCATTGAATAAATAATCTCAAATTTCTCCAACAAATCCTTAAACTCAACAATGTGGTCATCTGTGAATATTTCACGAGCATCCAAATATTCATAAACCTTAATTTTATTATCCTGAATGAGTCTAAACATCAAAGTAAACAAACTTTGTCTATTGTCATTCGCCTCTTCCGGAAAATAAAAAGGGAAATTCATCTTTTCGCGTAAGTCAATCGTTCTGTAAACCACTTTCTGCCAAAAGATATCATCAGCTCTTGGATTTAACATTTGGATAGGCTCCAACCCTTCTTTTGGACCACTCGTAGGCAAGTTTGCTGCAATCTCAACCGAAGCAACATCTCCAGACTCATCAAAGAATGAATCACCCTGAGCATACACAGAACCCATTAGGGACGTCAACCCTCCAATAAACAATAATCTAAAATATTTACTCATAACGTTTTAAACTTTTAAGTTCAGAAAAATTTCTTAATTACCCAATGCAATATCCATAGGTGGCAATCGACGCGTAATACCATCCGGACCTTTTGCTTGCACATTTGCGATATAAATAGTTTTACCCGGTGTCAAACTTTTAAAAACTCCCAATTGTCTTGCTGTTAAATCCGATCCGTTAGCTGTCTCTACGAGCGTATTTCCCATTGAGTCATTGTAGTTCAAGGCGAATGACAACACAGTATAGTTAACCTGCAAATCAGCATCATCTAATTCTGCAATTACTTTTTTAGCTGTTACCAAATCACTCTTTTTAAGCTTTCCACCTTTAAATGGAGTTTTTTTAGCATCTTCAAATGCAAGTTTTGCCAACGGATCCGGCAACTTCTTCACACGGAAATCTTTACTACCCACCGTAACTCTCTTTCCATCAAACAACGCTGTTACCGTAACCTTACTCATTTGTCCAACATTAATTGGAGTTACATTCCAACCCTTAGCGGTTCTAACAAATTTAGCATTTGTAATCGAAATATCAACATCTCCAGCCGCAACACCCGGAACAGATACACTTACAGGATTGGTATAACCGGCATAGAACACGTTCATCAAGTCTGCTGAAATAGTTGCAGAAGGCTCTGCTACCGTATAACTTGAAACAAATGGATAATCTACCGTAGTTCCATCAGGTTTCTTCATTGAGATATTCCCTTTAAACTCCTTTTTACCTACTGCAGATGCCGGTACTTCATAAATATATTTCCCAGTTGCTTCATCCTTTTCTATTTTCGCCCCATTAATTTCGATACCTAATTCTTGAGTAGAGTCAGTAGCTGCCAAAATAATTTCAGCGTGATACTTCCCTCCTCTAATCACATAATTAGAGTTCGCAATAGCCATCGCATCAATCTTATTTACACGGAAGTCACCGGCATCAATCTGACTAATCAAATACTGAATAATTTCAGCCTCGGTGTTACGAATATCATTTTGAATTTTTGACATCTGTGTAAGTGTTGCAATAGCCGGCATATTATCAAATATAGCCGTTTCCCATTTGATTATCCCATCTACGCCTTTCTCATCCTTAGTTTCAAAAGTTTTCTCAATAGAGGTTCTCTTCGTTGAATCTTTAACTATATCATCTAACAAATACTTAGTATACGCATTGAGTCTTTTTCTGAGTTCCGGACCTGCAGGAAGATAAGATACGCCATCAATCGAGGTTGTATACTGATTAATCTGACCAGTAATGTTCAAGTCGCCACGACCTGCATCAGAAATAGTCAAAGATTCCAAACCGGCAGCATCTTTTCCATCCACTAACCATATAATATTTCTTTTAATAGTATCAACATAACTGTAAAGAGCGTTTGACTCTGCTATTACTCGATCAACTTTCTCTTTCCATTCTGCCGTCTTAACTGGATTTTTGGCTGCTAAATCAGCAAATTGATTTTCTAAACCTAAATTTCTTTGTTCCGCAATCTTAATACTTTGACGCAGACTCCCATCTACCATAGAGTATCCACTCAAGATCTCGATCGAAACGTTCAAGGCGAGCATCGCGGTCAAAACCAAGTACATCATGGATATCATCTTCTGCCTCGGGGTCTCCGGACAATTAGCTGCACTCATATAATTTTTTTATTTATTTATATTCAATTAATAATCAATTTTCAAAATTACCCTCTGATGGTCATTGCATTAAGCATATTTCCATAAACAGCATTCAAACTCTTCATTTGTTGAGCAAGAGTAGCTACTTGTTGTTTATAGTCTTCTGCTTCTTTCGCCGAACCACTCAACGATGTTTCCATTTGAGCAATTGCTCCTACCAATGCTTTCATTGCTTCGTTTTGTTCTGCTACCGACTTAGCTTGAAGTTCAAACACTGAACTGATTGTTGTAACGTTTCTGTTAATTCCATCTATCTGAGATGCAAAATTTTTAGATCCGTTAGAAGCAGAACCGATGCTCGCAGCAATATCCTGATAAGAATTTACCAATGAATCAGAAGAGTCTTTCAAGTTCTTTTGAGATGCAGCGAATGCACCTGCAGCATCAGACGCTTTAGCAAGATTGTTAACGTAAGCATCAGAAACTGAAGCCGCTGAACTTAAAGTTCCTAATTGACCAGCAGTTACATTCAGTCTTTGTACACCATCTGACAATTTCTTCATTTCTGCTTCCACCAAAGATGCTGTATCAATTTTAGGAAGTTTAGTTTCTTTCTTTCCTTCTTTTTCTTTTTCTTCTCCACCTTCTAATTCTGGATAAACTAACGACCATTCCCATTCTTTGTGCGGTTTCTCTAATGCAGACAAAGCAAAAAGAATTGCTTCTGTGAACATACCGGCACACAATACAATACTTGCCGCAGGCCAGTGCATAATTTTAAACAATGCACCAATAATTACGACACTTGCACCAAGACCATAAGCCGTACCTGAGATACGCTTCCCTTTCGGCGAAGCTAATACATCTGAAATTCTCATTTTTTTTATTTTTATTTAAGGTTAATAAATTATTTGTATTTTCTTAATTATTCTACACCAATAAAACTACGAACACATCTGAATCCGATAAAAGAACGATTTTCGGCTTGATATTCATAAGTACGAACACCTGACTGCAAGAAGATGCTTACATCTTTCCAAGAACCTCCTCTTACAACTTTACGTCTCAATACATCCGGATCCGAACTTTTAGCATTATACTCATAGCTTGGATTCATATCGTGAACGAAACTATAATTGGACTCGTGAAAAGCCGAAGACGTCCACTCTGCTACATTTCCTGACATGTCATACAATCCAAAATCATTAGGAGGATAAGAAGCTACTTTTGCTGTAATCAAATGTCCATCATCTGTATAATTACCTCTTTGTGGTTTAAAGTTAGCAAGAAAACATCCTTTCGCTGTACGGACATAATTACCTCCCCAAGGATACATCGAAAGATCTTTTCCGCCACGAGCGGCATATTCCCATTCAGCTTCTGTAGGAAGACGATAGTCTTGCACCCTCACTCCTTTATTTCTAATTTGATGCGAATTAATTAAATATGTTCTCCAATGACAGAATGCCTGTGCTTGTTCCCAAGAAACTCCCACAACCGGATATTCTCCATATCCCGGATGTGCAAAATACATCTTCATGTACGGTTCATTGTAAGCATAAGTAAAATCTCGTATCCAGCAAAGTGTATCCGGATAGATGTTTATTTTTCTGTGAGAAATAAAGTCAGAACGACGTTTTAATTCCCTATACACAGTTTGATTGATAATGTGTCCTTCTGCATTTGCGAAAGAAGTATCTTTTCGAACCATAACATCAGCACTATCTTTGGTCGTACCTAACCCTTCAATACTGCGATTATACCCACCACGCAAAGCATCAAATTTATTTTCTTTCTTAGCCGCTTGTACATAATCCACCCACGAATATCTGTACATTAGAATCGTACCATTCAACTGACGGTCAATATCTATCGCATCTTCACCCATGTAAAACATGCTATCCAATGCAGTTGCTTGTTCTTCGGTCGGTTTGTTCCATGGAATTTTCTTTTTATTATTCAAGATAGGAACTTTCAAGTCATTTCCTCTTTTGTCCTGTGTAATTTTAAAAGACTCATCTACGCCCGACAATTTTTCTCTTGCAATTGAGTCTCTTACCCAAAATACAAATTTATTCGCCATTTGTAATCTCAGTTTCATCCATCCAAAATGCGTCTACGGCAACGGTTTTTGACTGTGATGTCATCGCCCAGTTTGCGTCCTGATCATTTTGCCCCATTGTAAACGATCCCCTCTTAATGTACAACATTCCGTAAGGAGTAGGCTCTTTCCATGACTTCTGATAAACTCCCACCAACTCACCATTTTCTCCTCCGCACCCGGTGAGCAGTAACGTGATTAACGAAAATGAAATAATAAATAACTTTTTCATGATATTTGAATTACTTAATTTGCTTTTTATGATATATGTGTTTATAATATATTTCCAACTACATGTTTACCTGCTTTGGTAAATTGTGGCTTAAAACTATATCGCAGTGAAATTTCATGACTTCCTCCCGACAAAATCATCCTCGAAACAGGCAAATCATAAGAATAAGCCGCATATAGACCACTAAATAAATTAATTCCAACTATGAATACAAATGCATCCTCGAATCGATAAGAAAGTCCCCCCTGTATCGTTTTATTGTATTCCAATAAACCTGTTAACTCCATTTGATAAGACTTGAAGTCTGTTTTGACTAAAGCCGAGGGTTTTAAAACATATAACGTGTTTGAAAGTGAAATATTGTATCCTCCTGTTAAATAAAATACACGAGGCACGTATAAATCTTTCGCCAACTCATCATAACTCATACTTGGTGCCGTTAAGTGTAATGCAGATAGCCCTACATACATTTTTTTATTAGAGAAATACGCGCCAAAACCAGCATCAAACGCATTCGGACTATCATCTCCGCCTTTCGGCACCGAAGGGTCATTTTCAACGTGAAAATCATTCCCCATATCTTCTCCTGCACCTCCCGTCAAATTAACTTTACCATCCGGATCAAACGTTTGATTCATAAAGCCAATATTCAATCCTAAACCCAAGATTCCATCAAAGAGTCTCATTTTATAAGAATACTGTAAAAGAACGCTTTGGTTTACAAATAAACCGGCACTACTTTTAAAAAAACTCAATCCTACTCCGTGTTTCGTCCCCTCAATGCTGACCGGAGTATTTACCGAAAAAAACATATCAGAAGGAGCATTTTTGAATCCTGTCCATTGCCCACGATAGACCCCAAAAAGATTAAGCAGGTCGTTTTCTGCTATTGCTCCGGGATTCATCGCTGCCTTATTTTCAACATACTGGCTAAACTGAGCATCAAACTGTGCCTGCATCTCTCCGATGAAAAAACCAAGGAAAAAGAAAAATATTAGCCGTTTTCTCTTCATATTTTGCTACTCAGTCATCGGAAAAATCGACAACAATATTAGTAATTTTTACAATAATTTACAATAAAAATGAACTTTTTAATACATTTTTTTGTCCAAACGATGTTATATCATTGAAAAACACCTTATTCTTAATACCGACTAATATTCTTCTTCATTAAAAAAGAAGTCTTCTTTACTTGGGTAATCCGGCCAAATATCTTCTATACTTTCGTAAATCTCACCTTCATCTTCCATTTCTTGAAGATTTTCTATCACTTCTAACGGGGCTCCCGACCGCATGGCAAAGTCTATTAACTCATCTTTCGAGGCAGGCCAAGGGGCATCTTCCAATTTTGATGCTAATTCTAATGTCCAATACATAGTAGTAAGGATAAAATATTAAATTAATATATTTAGAATACAACTCTCCATTTGTACAAGGATTGCAAAAGTATAATTTTTTTCTATAAATACAATTTTTATACTGCAAAAAATCACGTTTTACGATTTTTTTAATTTTTACTTTATATTCAAAGGGTTAAAAACTCTTTTTCTATCCTGTTTTTTTAACACTAAAAAAAGAATTTGTAGTTTTACATTTTAAATTTTTTTCAATATGCTGTTCCTTATACGATACGGTTATCGCTTTTGCAAAACGCTTACTTTCCGGAAAGTAAGAAATGTACTATTGCTGTTTATGCAATTTTATAGCTCTATCCTGACAAAAAAATCGGGAATATCGGCAAAACCAATTACACTTTCTATTGAACCAACCAATAGCTGCAATCTTTATTGTCCGGAATGTTTAACCGGAAATAAAAAAATGACTCGAAAAAAAGGGAAAATACTACAGGTTGATTTTAATCAAATTATAGATCAAAGTTATCGGGAATTATGTTATCTGCTCCTTTATTTTCAAGGAGAACCTTTTTTGCATCCTCAGTTTGTTGATTTCATCCGTTATGCCAAGTCAAAGGGAATTTTTGTAGCATCGTCCACCAACGGACATTTTTTATCCGAAACAAATATAACCCTGT
>QMCD01001641.1_pt1 | contig 15665 bp, 12 predicted proteins | sample 1821841 | NCBI WGS metagenome assembly QMCD01 (sample SAMN01991225, study PRJNA193472) | Termite gut metagenome, whole genome shotgun sequencing project. | isolation source: worker | host: Macrotermes natalensis | reverse complement strand
ACCATGTTCTCAATGTTAGCAGGGAAAAGGGTTAAAATAATAGACAAAATATAAACTTTTTCGTCAATAATACGATAAATAAATTAAATGATAAAAAAACGGTTGTAAAACCGCAAAAAAAATGGATATGAAACAAATTTTAATTTTTACCGCCTTATGCTGTATGGGAAACGCTGCTGTTTTTGCGCAATCTACCATTGGATCTGCCGAACCGAACGTGGTCATCGTAAAGTTTGAACGCACCTTTGTCGAAAATGAATTAAAACCCAACTTTAGCAAGAAAGTCCCAAAAGCGGTTCCTGCAATCAAGTCAAAACGCATCAGTGCGTTGAATAAAAAACATGCGGTCAAGGCCTATACTCCTGTATTTCGGACAGACCCTCGATACGTGGAACGCCACAAGGAATTTGGTCTGGACTTATACTACCGTGTGGAATACAGTGGAGATGAAAGCATCGAAGCCGTTTGCCAATCGTTTGCAGCCGGCGGCGAAGTGCTATCGGCAGAACCGAGTTGTCCGGATGTTGCAACAGAAACGCCTAACGACCCGTACTATGACACAGAACAATGGGGGTTGAAAAATAAAGAAAATCCGGGTATGGACATCAATGTGGATTCAGCTTGGGTTATCACTACCGGTCACCCGGATGTGATTGTTGCCGTTATTGACAACTGTGTGGAATATACGCACCGCGATATATTGCCGAACATGTGGTATAATTTTGGGGAAATTCCGTTCAACGGTATTGATGATGATAACAATGGCTATATTGACGACTATCGTGGATGGAATTTCCGTGATGAAAACGATGATGTAGGCCTCGAAGCAATAAGCGATGAGGACGATCATGGTACGCATGTGGCCGGTATTTTGGCTGCACGTTCGAACGAAGGAATGGGAATGGCCGGCGTTGCCGGTGGTTGGGGCTCAGAAAAAGGCATTCGCATGATGCACTTCAGGGTTGCGATGACCGGTAAAAGCGATTACCGCTACGGTTATCAAGCGATGGTCTATGCGGCCGACAATGGCGCTGCTATCGCACAATGCAGCTGGGGTGGGATTGGTACGTTTACGCCCATAAAGAAAGAAGCTATGGAATATTTTCAAAAGTTTGGAGGAGGAGATATTATGAATGGCGGATTAGTTATTGCAGCCGCCGGAAACGAGAATACCAATGACAAATTTTATCCTGCATACGCTGCAAACGTGCTATCTGTTGGCGCAATGACTAAAAATGGCGAACGTTGGTCGTCTTCCAACTATGGCGAATGGGTAAAAATATGTGCGCCGGGAAGCAATATTTACAGTACGATACATTATAATGGATATGGAATGAAAAGCGGAACATCCATGGCTTGCCCCATGGTGAGCGGTGTTGCAGCGCTTGTTCTTTCTGCAACACTTGATTTGCCTCGCGACATGAAAACACCGGAATGGCTGACGAATATTCTCATCAATACGGCTAATAAGAATTGGATGGTCAACAGTCAAATCGGCCCGTTAGTTGATGCCGGAGCAGCTGTTCGCTACGCACACGCGCAAGCAACATCAAACCGTCCGTCTCAACAACACGTTGAGTCGGTTACGCAGGTTTTTCCGAATCCGGTGTTGGACAATGTAACTATTAGAAACACATCGTCGGCCTCTACAAAGTCCTACACGCTGTTCAATGCCAAAGGCGAAATGCTCTATCTAAAAAAATCCCCGCAAGAGGAAGAAACCATTGATATGGGCGCACTTCCGGTTGGCCTCTATTTTCTTCGCGTGGAAACCGAGAACGGTGGCTATGCGGAGAAAATTGTCAAGAGGTAGATACCTTTTTTATGTCAGAAATTCTCACACATCTAAACCCCGAACAAGCCAACGCTGCCGCACATATCGACGGCCCAATTATGATTATTGCCGGCGCCGGTTCTGGCAAAACACGCACGCTGACGTATCGCATTGCGAATTTGTTGCAACATCATGTTGATCCGTTTAATATCTTGGCGCTAACCTTCACCAATAAAGCCGCCCGTGAGATGAAAGAGCGCATTTCAACGCTCATCGGCACGGAAGCGAAAAACGTGTGGATGGGCACGTTCCACTCGATTTTTGCTCGTGTGTTGCGTGTGGACGGCGAACGTTTAGGGTATCCGAAAGATTTCACGATTTACGATACGGACGATTGTAAAAGTTTGATACGGACGATTGTTAAAGACCAAAATCTGGATCCGAAAACGTATCCCGCAAGTCAGGTGTTGAGCCGTATTTCAAACGCAAAGAGCAGTTTGATGTCGCCCGAAGATTATGTGCAAAACGGCGAACTTCGTGCACAGGACGCAGCGGCTAAAAAGCCTATGCGAAGAGATTTTTCTTCATCACGCAAATCTTGATTGCTCGAACGGTTGTATAAAATCACGTCGGCGATGGATTTCGATGATTTATTGTTTAACATGAACGTGCTTTTGCGAGATTTTCCGGACGTTTTGGAAAAATATCAACGCAGGTTCAAATATATTTTGGTTGATGAGTATCAAGACACGAATTATGCGCAATATTTGATTGTAAAAAAATTGGCGGCAGCACACCAAAACCTTTGTGTGGTGGGCGATGATGCACAAAGTATCTATGCGTTTCGTGGTGCGAATATTCAAAATATTCTCAACTTTAAATCCGATTATCCTGCTTTTCAAACGTTCAAATTGGAACAAAATTACCGCTCGACCAAAACGATTGTAAGTGGTGCCAATTCGATTATTTCAAAGAATCGTGACCAAATCCGTAAAGAAATCTGGACAGAAAATATCGAAGGCGAAAAAATTCATCTCTCGAAATGCGACACCGATAAAGCCGAAGGTCTTTTGGTAGCTCAACAAATTTTCGAAATTAAAATGAACGAACATGCGAAAAACAGCGATTTTGCTGTGCTTTACCGCACCAACAATCAATCGCGTTCGATCGAAGATGCCTTGCGCCAACTCAACATTCCTTATCGCATTTACGGCGGACAAAGTTTCTACCAACGCAAGGAAATCAAAGATGTTTTGGCATATTTTCGTTTGGCTGTAAACCCCAATGATCAAGAGGCTTTGCTGCGAATCATCAATTATCCGGCAAGGGGTATCGGACAAACAACTATTGAGCGATTGCGTATTTTGGCCGACCAACACAGGGTTTCGCTATGGGATGTGGTTTCAAAACCGGACTTGCAAGGCACTGAAATCAACGCCGGAACACGTGCAAAATTAGAAGCCTTTGCCGTTAAAATAAAGAGTTTGCACGTGCAGATTAAGACTGTCGAAGCCTTCGAAATGGCCACGCAAATTTGGTTGGCATCGGGCATCAAATCCGCATTTGCCGAGGAAGACACGCTTGAAGCGGAAATGCGGTTGCGCAACGTGGATGAGTTATTGAATGCCGTGAAAGATTTCACGCTTTCCGAGCAACAAGTGGTGAATGAAGATACCGGCGAAATTTCAATTGTTGATAATGCACTCCGAACCTTGGACGAATTTATGTCGGATATTGCGCTCGTTACTGACGCTGATACGGACAACGATGAAGATAAAAACAAAGTTTCGCTGATGACGATTCATGCCGCCAAAGGCCTTGAATTTCCTTGTGTTTTCGTGGTCGGCATGGAAGAAAATTTATTCCCGTCCTCACGCTCGGTAAACACACGAAGCGAACTTGAGGAAGAACGTCGATTATTTTATGTTGCAGCAACACGTGCCGAGAAAAAATTATTTTTGTCGTTTGCCGAAAACCGCTTCATTTGGGGACAATACACGTTTTGCGAACCCAGCCGGTTTTTAGATGAAATTGATTCGCAATACTTAGATAACCCCGATGTACTTGAAAAATCAAGTATTTTCGAACGTTCCGAAGCATTTGAAAGTTTCAACAGACCCAAACAAGTGTTGGGTTCTAACTTCCGAAAAATTGAAGCCGAAACGCCGAAGTTTACGCCTTCTTCGCCGCCAAAGCCGAAAAACTTAGTATCCATGCGTGTGGCTCAACATTCGGCCACACCGCCATCAACAAGTGTTTCAATGAGTGAGCTTCAAGAAAACAAAACCGTTTATCACGACAAATTCGGCAAAGGCGTGATTAAAGCCGTTGAACAAAACGGCGAAAAAATCATTGTAAATTTCGAAAACGTTGGCGAAAAAACATTATTGACAAAATTTGCAAAATTAAACATCGTAGAATAAAAAAAACGACAGTCAAAAAAACCGCCGTTTGTGTTGCGAGAACGAGATTTGAACTCGTGACCTCCGGGTTATGAATCCGACGCTCTAACCAACTGAGCTACCTCGCAATTAATTTTTGGAGTGCAAATTTACGAAATTTTTTTGGTTTAACCAAATTTTTGTTAGTTTTTTATGAATTTTTGACTATAAATACGGTTTTTTACCACAAATTTTATCAGATAGATGCCTGTTGGAAAGGCTCTAATATCTAAACTTTGACCATTTTTGACGGATTGCAACGGTAAAATTATCCGGCCTTGCACATCTAAAATCTCACATTTGATAGAATTTGTTTCATCAGTTTGGATGAAAAGCCAATCGTGTGCAGGGTTTGGATATATGACGATTTTTGCTGTGTTGACGGGCGTTTCGTTTTTTGTCGGGGGATTAAGAGTGCCGTAAAAAAACGTCAACCCGCCACGATGATTGCCAACAACCATGTCCAAAATTCCGTCATTGTTGAAATCGGCAATGGCAACGGCTGTGTGAGAACCTTCGGAAAGCACTGCTGCCCGGTCATTTAGAGCGTATGTTATATCGTCCAAACGATCAAAAATACCCTGTAAATTATCGTCAATGTTGTTATAATGCAACACTTTTCCATCTTCATTTCCACAGAAAAGATGCGTATTTCCGATGGTATCTCTGAAAAAACACGGTTTACTGTATCCGAAATTTGAACGTTCACGATTGCAAACATCAATGCTTCCTAAACTGTCTGTGATTAGCATAAATTCAGGACTTTCACGAGTTCCGGTATTTTGTAGATAATTGATATTTCCCTTGAAATAAAGTCGATTTTGCACATCTCGCCAAGTTGCACGCTGATCGCCAACAATTAAATCCAAAAGCCCGTCATTATTGAGATCAAAAAGTTGTGGTGCCAAATATTTTCCAATATTATCTGATAAAATATTTGCATTAGTCAATTCAAATTTCACACCAACTTGCTTATATAACCTAATCTCCCCGCTTTCCGTCCCAATCAGCAATTCCAATTTTCCATCATTGTCAATATCACCAAACGCAGGTACAGCACCGGAAACATTAAGTTTTGGAGTTAATGTTAACTGAGATATTTGAAATTGTGGCTCGTTAGATGTGCCGATATTTCTCAAAAGCGTCAAATCACTTGAAAATCGGGATTTCCAAGCGCCCAATTCTTCCCATGCAGAATCAATAATGCCGTAGTTTCCCACAACAATATCCAATAAACCATCGCCGTCTATATCCACAACCGTGGGATAAGCACCCATGCCGAAATCCAACATTTCATCTTGCAAAAAACGTTTGGAAATAAGTTGATAGTCGGCCGTTGCCGACGTTGACATGTTTTTGTAAACCCAATTCGACGCATAACTTTCGGTTGAAAAATCCAATCCACTGAATGGCGAAAAAATCAATTCTTTCACGCCGTCATTATCCATATCAATGGCTGAAATAGCGGGACAATTCAACACATAGACAGGTGTGCTTTGTTTTGGGAATAGAGTATCCACATTGGTAATTTTTGCCCTTTCATGCGTTCCGCCGTTGTATAAAGCAACCATATTCGGATAGCCGAAGTCGGCCAATAGCAAGTCTTGTAGAAGATCGTTGTTTAAATCCATAGAAAAAACAGTTGAGCCGGTGTGTTTAGGAATTGGCCGGTTGGGGGCTTTTGAGGGTAAACTCACCTTACCCTTATTATTACAAATATCCAGCAAAATTTGATTGGATTCACCGTTTTCTTCAAAGCAACCCCATTGCGAATCTTCCAAAACAAAATCCAAACTATCGGCACGACCGTATTTTTCTTTGCTATGATTTTTGTAGTAATACAGCGTGTTTGCGGCCGAAGGCACCCAAAAATTCAATAGGTCTAAATCGCCATCGCCGTCCACATCTGCAAACGCCGGAAAATCAACCGATGAGCAAAACAAATTTTCATAGGTATCGAAAATTTTGGCCTTCAATTTGGGGATATAAAGTTCAAATTTAAGTGTTAAATCTTGGCTCACGTTTTTATACAATGAAATTCCGGAAATACCGTCAAAAACAAATAAATCCCGCAATCCATCGCCATTGAAATCAAGCAGTTGAAACCATTTTGTAATGTTTGGAAAATACACTTCATATTGCGGAGTATAGCGGTAATCGCGACTTCCGTTTTCACTAAAATTCAAAAAAGTAAATATTTTTCCGGCGTGTTGATCATAGACAACCAAATCATTTTTTTCGTCGAAATTCAAGTCGATTTCTCCCATAATACATGCGTTCAAACCACCTATCCACGGCTGTTTGATGAGGTTTCCGGCCGTATCTTTGACAGTAATATCAAATTGTTTTTCAAAAAAAAACGATTGTGCCGGTAAATCCATTGAAATCACGCACCATAACAATATTTTCAGAAAAAAAGTTGCCCTCATTTTGCAAAGATACAAAAAAATTGAGAATGGAGAATGGAAAATGGAGAATTTTATTTTAGTACAATTCATTTTCAATTCTCAATTTTCAATTCTCAATTAAATTTTGTATCTTTGCAAAAATTAAAAACCAATCATCATGACAAAATCCGAACAACTAATGGCTATGGAAGACCGCTACGGTGCTCACAACTATCACCCACTACCCGTGGTTCTTAGCAAAGGCGAAGGCGCTTTTGTGTGGGACGTAGAAGGCAAGCGGTATTTCGACTTTCTTTCGGCGTATTCTGCCGTAAATCAAGGGCATTGCCACCCGAAAATCGTGAAAGCCTTGTGCGATCAGGCGCAAACGCTCACGTTGACCTCACGTGCATTTTTCAATAATGTGCTGGGCGATTATGAAAAATACGTGACAGAATATTTTGGCTATGACAAGGTGTTGCCGATGAATACCGGCGCAGAAGCCGATGAAACCGCCCTGAAACTCGCCCGTCGCTGGGGTGTTGTGAAAAAAGGTATTCCCAATGACGATGTGTTGATCGTCTGTTGCGAAGGGAATTTTCATGGACGAACGATCACGATTATTTCGATGTCGAACGATCCGGATTCGTATGCGAACTATGGCCCGCTAACGCCCGGTTTTATTCGTATTCCGTACAATGACTCCAATGCATTGGAAACTGTTTTGAACGAACATAGCAAGCGCATTGCGGGCTTCATTGTTGAGCCGATTCAAGGCGAAGCAGGCGTTTATGTGCCTGACGATGGCTATCTTAAAACGTGTTACGAATTGTGTAAAAAACACAATGTACTCTTCATCGCAGACGAAGTACAGACCGGTATTGCACGCACAGGGAAACTTTTGGCGTGCGATCATGAAGGCGTTCGTCCGGACGTTTTGATTTTAGGCAAAGCCTTGTCGGGCGGCGTGATTCCGGTGTCTGCCGTGCTGTGCGACGATGATATTATGCTTACGATTAAACCGGGTGAACATGGCTCAACGTTCGGTGGATTCCCGCTTGCAGGCAAGGTGGCGATGGCGGCATTGAATGTTGTGAAAGATGAAAAACTTGCAGAACGTGCCGAATACTTGGGAAAAATCTTCCGTGACGAAATGACAAAATTCAAATCCGAACGCATTGAATTAGTTCGTGGAAAAGGCTTGTTGAATGCAATTGTCATTCGTCCGAAAGACGGCAAAGAGGCGTGGGACGTGTGTTTGCGCATGCGTGATCTCGGCGTTTTAGCAAAACCGACACACGGACATATCATTCGTTTTGCGCCACCATTGGTCATTTCCGAAGAACATCTGCGCGAAGCGATTGAGATTATTAAATGTGCGATAGAAACCGTATAGATAGGCGCTTTCGCGCGCCGGTAAATCGCGAGGCGCAGCCTCGCGATTTACCGTTTACCCTTAAAACAACATTTATAAACCCTAAAACAACATTTTATGAAACAAAAAAAAATCCCCCAACACCAACTCCATTTCAATCGATGGTCCCGTAAAAACTACGCCATTTTCAGCAGTCTGGGCAAGCAAGTCAAGATTTGTGTATTGACTGTTTCGTGCTCTATTCTTACGCTTAATGCATCTGCATTTACAAGTATTTCAGCCGTTCAAAAAGTGATCGAAGACGACGGATCTGTCGATGATTCAGCGGATACTATTACGCTGGAAACTGCCCTGATTCAGGCGCCACCAAAACCTGTTGTGTCTTCCCTTTCGCGAATCGTATTGAGTTTCGACAAACAAGACCTGCAACAATTTCCCATTCAAAATTTTCAACAGTTATTAGCCTATATTGGCAGTATTGATCTGCAAGAGCGCAGCGGACAAGGCGTTCAAGCGGATATCCGCATCAGAGGCGGAAGTTTCGATCAAGCAATGATCATGTTAAACGGTGTTAATTTCACCGATCCGCATGTTGGACATCACAACCTAAATTTACCGATTGACTTAAACAGCGTAGAACGCTTGGAAATCCTACAAGGATCAGGCGCTCGAGTGTTGGGTGTAAATGCGTTTTCGGGCGCTGTCAATATCGTAACGCTAACGTCCGATACCAATTTATTGGAGGCAAAAATCTCTGCCGGACAACATCATTTTTCAGACATTGGTGCACGTGCAAATCTGATTCGGAAAAAAATCAAAGTTCATGCTTTCTTAGGAAAATCAAGTTCTACAGGCTATATGCCGAATATGGATTTTGATATTGAAAATGCCTTTGTACATGCGCAATTCAACGGAATTAAAAACGGCGAACTCAACTTGCAATCGGGCTACCGGCTGACTTCATTCGGCGCAAATGCGTTCTATTCGACTGTTTATCCCGAGCAATATGAGCAACTGCGCACGTTTATCAATGCGTTAAGTTACAAACAAAAGGTTCACAATATTCAGCTTGATGCGAATATTTATCATCGCCGGAATTTCGATCGTTTCGAGTTGTTTCGCTATGAAACGCCCGAATGGTACGGTGGACACAATTATCATCAAAGTGATGTTTTTGGAGCAAAAGCCCGTGCCGAATATGCGTATTATCCTTTCAAAACCGTGATTGGCAGTGAATTTAGAAGTGAGCATATTTTCAGTACGAATTTAGGTGAAACCATGTCTGAGCAAAAACGTGTGCCATTCGAGCGTGAAACGGTTTATTTCACAAAGGAAAAACTACGCCATATCGCTACTTGGTCGGCAGAACAATTTTTCTACGCATCACGGTTGAGTTTGTCGATGGGCGCAATGGGTAGTTATTCCAACGATTTTGGACATCATGCGTGTTTTGGTGCTGATGCAAGTTATTCGCTTTCGTCGGATTGGTCGTTGTTTGCATCGGTAAATCAAGCATTGCGCTTGCCGACATTCACGGATTTGTTTTACAGCGGAGCGACCAATATCGGCAATCCGGATCTCAAACCCGAACGCTCAAATACGTTTGAAATTGGTAGTAAATTCAAGACTTCCAGCCTATCCACAACCGTTTCCGCATTTTACCGTGAAGGCTACAACATCATCGATTGGGTTAGAGCCGCAGGCGATACAGCCTACAAAACCCGAAATCACACACAAGTGAATACCGTTGGATTTGAGGGTAGTGCACACTATCAATTTTCATCGAATCATTTAAAAACACTGTATATTGCATACACATACCTGAACATGAGCAAGAATAATTTGGGTTTAGAATCGGGTAAAGGTTTGGAATATTTGCGTCATAAATTTGCTGCAAACGTGAATGCGAAAATCATTGGAAATCTTTATCTGTCGCTCGGTTGGACGTATCAAATCCGTGCGGGAATATATTTGGATTTAGATGGTCGAACGCAGGATTATGCCCCCGTAAATTTATTCGACACACGCTTGGAATGGCGCACTAAATCCTATCAAATCTTTGCAGAAGCAAACAATGTATTTGATGCGAAATATTTTGATTTTGCCAATCTCGTTCAAGCCGGACGGTGGGTCAAAGTCGGAATTTGTTTGCAAATTGGAAAATAAATTGTATCTTTGCAAAAAAAATGATTATGCCGAAAGTTCACTTCATCGCAATAGGTGGAAGCGCCATGCACAACCTCGCAATAGCCTTACACATCAAGGGTTATAGCGTGTCCGGTTCCGACGACGAAATTTTTGATCCTGCAAAATCCCGATTGCAAAAATATGGATTGCTCCCCGAAACTATCGGTTGGAACACGGAAAAAATTACGAAGGATTTGGATGCCGTCATTCTTGGAATGCACGCCAGAAAAGATAATCCTGAACTTTTGAAAGCGCAGGAATTAGGCTTGAAAATATATTCTTATCCTGAATTTTTGTACGAACAATCGAAAGATAAAACACGCATTGTCATTGGCGGAAGTCATGGTAAAACCTCGATAACTGCAATGATTCTGCATGTTTTGGAAAAAAATCATATCGCTTGCGATTATATGGTTGGCGCACAGTTGGCGGGTTTTGAGGTCATGGTTAAACTTACGAATGATGCGCTGTTTATGGTATTGGAAGGCGATGAATATCTGACATCGCCGATTGATTTGCGCCCAAAATTTCATGTTTACAAACCTGATATTGCTCTTATCAACGGCATTGCTTGGGACCATATCAATGTGTTTCCAACGTTTCCGGTTTATGTTGAACAATTCAAAATTTTCGCCGGTCAGATTACGCCAAACGGCTGTCTAATCTATTATTCCGGTGATGAGGAAGTGAATAAAATAGGTAAACAGGTTCGTTCGGATATTACCGCAATACCGTACAATATCCCCGAATATGCGATTGATAACGGAATTACGACGATTATTCACAATGGAAAAAATTATCCGTTACAAGTTTTCGGCAAACATAACCTGCAAAATATCTGCGGTGCGTGGGAGGTTTGTAAGCGAGTAGGAGTTTCCGATGAGCAATTTTTAACGGCCATTCAATCGTTCGCCGGAGCCTCAAAACGTTTGGAATTAGTCGCAAAATCAGATTGTACAGCGATTTACAAAGACTTTGCACACTCGCCATCGAAATTGCATGCAACGGTAACGGCTGTCAAAGAGCAATTTCCCAATCGAACATTGGTGGCTTGCATGGAATTGCACACGTTTAGCAGTTTAACGCAAGAGTTTCTGAATGAATACAAAGGCGCCTTCGGTGCAGCCGATGAAGCCATTGTCTATTTCAATCCACACACCATTGCCCATAAGAAATTACCCGAGATTACCATCGAAATGGTCAAAAAAGCCTTCGCAAGAGAAGATATTGTGGTTTTTAACGATAGTGGAAAATTACAGCAATATTTGCTTCAAAAACCTTGGAAAGACGCTAATTTACTGCTAATGAGTTCAGGGAATTTCGACGGTTTGAACGAAACAAATTTTGCAAAAAATATTATTTAATTTGCAAATTCGAATTTTATTTGTATCTTTGCAAAAATATTGACTGAAAATCAGTATTATTATTTATTAACCTTTTTAGTTTTTATGAACATTTTTATTGCTAATCTGAATTACAAAATTCGAAGAGAAAATTTGCAAGGTATTTTTGCAGAGTATGGCGAAGTAACCTCTGCAAAGATCATTATTGACCGTGAAACAGGCCGTTCCAAAGGTTTTGGTTTTGTGGAAATGCCCAACGAGGAACAGGCTCGCAAGGCGATTGTCGAACTCAACGGCGCCGAATGGGAAGGTAAAGTGATTACCGTGAAAGAATCCGAACCACGTCCGGGCGCAAATGTCGTAACAACGCCACCGGCAGAAGAAAACGCGTAATTGTAGGCACAAAATCTTGTGCCCTACAAATCATCAAATTCATACGCCCCAATCGTTGGACTGTCAGGGCGCCATTTGTTTTTTAAATCGTACTCGACATCACCTCCTGGACTTTTCTTTCCATTGCCAAATGCAGGCGAACGGATAGACGATATTTCAAAATTGTCGTCCAAAGGGGCTTTGAAAAGTGGGTCAGCATTGATTTTGCAGTCGTAAAAAGGCTCGTTAGGCCTGTTAATTCTGGTGCGAATATTACAATAGTAAAAATTGTAATTTGGGGCAGTTCCCGATTTGAAATCAAAGCTTAATTCTTCTTGCAAAGTGCCATAAATAATGCAACTCGTGAAATCAGCACGTGTTAGCGGACGGTCATTGTTTAATAAAACAGAAGCGTGTCTTCGAATAGACGAAGAAAACGAGAAGTAATTCGCAAAGGTGCAATGTTCAAAAGCGTAGTCGCCCCCTTGTGTGAGCGCTAATACGTGGTTCCCGCAGTTGCTGACTTGCAAATTCCAGCCTTGAATTTTAGCATTTCTCGCCCAAATCCCATGATTTTGCATGTTGTCGATAATGGTGTTTGACACGATTAACGTATGATTCAGATTAGCCACAGAATCCACATACAGGCCGACTTTTCCGTTTCGAATAACAGCCCAATCTATTTCATTGTTGATACTCCCTGCCGAAAGCCAAATTCGGTTCCATTGTCCGGGAATGTCTTTGTAATCGGCATCCATACGCATACCCTCAAAAATCACTTTGTTTTCAAAGGTGCCGTTAACAATCAAACTTCCGCCGTCTTCAACCCAAAGCCCTGCATCCGGTGCAAAATGCAAATGCGTGCCGGCTTCTAAAATTAATTGTTCGCCGCTTTTTACACGCAAATAACCGTAAATGATATGTGGTTTCCCTGCTGTCCATGGAACGCTGCAATCCGCAATAGAGTAGGGGATATGAACATAAGCGTCACCATAACTCACGGAGTCGTAACCCACGATTTGGTGAACAATCGCATTTTGTCCAAAGGCTTGCAAAATAACATTCTGCGTGCAAGTATTGTAAGAAAAACAAATGGCATCTTCAACACAAAACGGAAGCGTATAATCGTTCGTATCAATGGTTGTCTTAATAAAAACAAGCAGACTATCTTTCTTGCGAAGCCGAATGTTTTCAAGCAAAAGCGAAGTATCCCCATCCACATTCATTCGAAAAAAATGCTCACCGTTTAATCCACCGGTCAGTTGAATGCGGCGAATATCCACATCTTTATCGCTACGGTTATAAACTTTCAGCAAAAATGTGGTCGAGCCGAATGATGTAAAAATAGTATCGAACGAGATCGTATCTTTCGAAAATTCCAGTCGAAAGTTTGGATCCGTATTGAAAACAGGGTCTTTTCGGCAACTTTCATGAATAATCATAAATCCGAAGAGAACAAAAAATCCGATTATATTTAGCTGTTTTCTGATAGGCATAAACTACAAAAATACAAAAAAAGAATGACATGGCCAAATTTATTTTTGATGCAGTTGCCCTAAATTCTTCATTCTCCATTTTCAATTCTCAATTTTTTTTTGTAACTTTGCGAGTTCTAAATTAGATTCTTAAATGAGATTACAAATTATTTTTATTCTTTTGATGTTCCTGTCGTTCACGGGTTATATTTTCTTGCGTGGGTTCCAAAATTTTGCGCACTATCCCGTTGGGAAATGGATTTACACGGCGACCTACGTAATGCTGCTGTTAGTCATGTTTGTCGGACTTTTCGGAGCCGATTATTTCTCGTCGAACGTGGGCGGTACGTTGTCGTTTATCGGTTTTACGTTTTTAATTATGGCCCTGTACATGGGTTTGGCATTTTTGATTATTGATGTGTTTAGACTTGTCAATTATGGCTTTATTCACGCCGATGCGGCCATGGTTCACACGTGCAGAATGTGGGCGAGTGCGATAAGTTTCGGCGTAGTGGTTGTTGCACTTGTGATAGGAAACTATAAATTCAATCACCCGAATGTTACGACACTGGCCGTTTCCACAGAGAATCCGGCACAGAGCAAAACGTTGAAAATCGTTATGGCGAGCGACTTGCATTTCGGCAATAATATTCAGAAAAAACATGCGCAACGCTACGTGAAACTAATTAACGAACAAAATCCGGACATCGTACTGTTTGTGGGCGATATTTCCGACCGGAATATTGAGCCTTTTTTTCAACAACATATTGATGATACCTTGCGGCAAATTCGCTCCAAATATGGTGTTTACGGCGTTCCCGGAAATCATGAATATTACGCCGACAACCGCAATCTGAATTACGAATACTACGAAAAAGCCGGCATTCGCATGCTTTTTGATGAAGCGGTTTTAATCGACAGCAGTTTTTATGTGGTGGGACGTGATGATAAAACCAATCGTCGTCGAAAAAAATTGTCCGAAATCGTTCAAAATTTAGATAAAAATTACCCGATGATTTTGTTGGATCATCAACCCTATCTATTGGAGGAAGCGGAGCAAAACGGCGTCGCTATGCAGTTTTCAGGGCATACGCACAACGGACAGTTTTTTCCGGGCAATCTGATCGTGAAAGCCATTTTCGAGTTGAGCTATGGCTACAAGAAAAAAGGACACACACACTATTACGTTTCCTCCGGACTTGGCATTTGGGGCCCGTTATATCGTATCGGCACGCAATCGGAACTTGTGGTCGTAGAGTTTTCGTATTAACAAAAAATGTTACGCAACGAATGGTTGTGACTGTTTCGTTTCAAAAAAATCAACCGTCTGTTCTATCAATGAATGCCGGCTGTTGTTTTGAATAATAACATCGGCTTTTCGACATTTTTCGTCGGCAGGCATTTGTTTATCGATGCGCTGTAAAACCTCTTGCTCCGTGATATTTTCACGATTCATCACACGCAAAATCCGCAACTCTTGTGGTGCGTCAACCACAATAATTTGATCAAACAACCGTTCAAAATGTGCTTCAAAAATCAGAGCGGACTCCATCAAGACAAAAGGAATATTTTGTTGGGATTGAATGTTGCACCATTCTTCAAAAGCCTGTTCTACCAACGGATGTATGAGATTGTTCAGCCAACACAAAGCCTCGGCATCATTAAAAATAATACCGGCTAACTTACGTTTATCAATTCGATTTTCGGTTAAAATATCTCTGCCGAAATGCTGAACAATTTGTTCCGACACTCCGGTTCGCATGCGAATATAATGCGCTTCCAAATCGGCATAAAACACAGGAATACCAAGTATCTCAAACAACTTGGCAACAGTCGTTTTCCCACTGCCAATTCCCCCTGTCAGGCCGATACGTTGCATACATATTATTTAGGCTGTTCGGTGATTTGAGCCGAATTATCCATGGCAACGGCTGATTTTTCGAATTTCAAGCGCACTTGATTTTCCACTTCAATCGTTACGGTTGTATCTTGCACTTCCACGATTTTACCGTGAAGACCGCCAATAGTAATGACTTTTTGACCCTTTTGGAGTTGATTGCGAAATTTGGCTTGTTCCTTGTTTCGCTTTTGTTGCGGGCGAATCATGAAGAAGTAAAAAATAACAATAATACCGACTAACATGAGAATTTGCATCATACCGCTGCCGGATTTGGGTTGTGCTGCTGCTTGTAAAAAAATGGTGTTGAACATAATTTATAAAATTTTAAGGTTATATTTAAGAATTGATTAATCCTCGTCCGGATTTTTTGATTTTACCGTTTTCGACAAAATCTTCCGAGAGTTTATTGAG
>QMCD01001276.1_pt1 | contig 15665 bp, 13 predicted proteins | sample 1821841 | NCBI WGS metagenome assembly QMCD01 (sample SAMN01991225, study PRJNA193472) | Termite gut metagenome, whole genome shotgun sequencing project. | isolation source: worker | host: Macrotermes natalensis | reverse complement strand
GGGCAGCCGCCGCTGATTGTTGTGCTCGCCTGCGGGTCGCTCGGGCTAATCGGGCTGTCACGCTTTTTGCGGTCGCTTCCATGTTGGCTCTTTGCCGTGTGCATTTGGTCGTACCTCCCGACAACCATTCGGTTTACATAGACCAAGATTATTTGCTGATTGAAAATGAATTATCAATTTACGCACAGGCTCAAAAATTCAATACTTTCGCTTTGCAGGAACACGAAGTCAAAACACGGCTCAATCGCTTTTTGTTTACAAAAGATGTTTGGGAAAAACCTTGCATTGCGTTGAGCGGTGGCGAAAGAATGCGTTTGGCTCTTTGCTGTCTGACAATCGGCAATCAAGCCCCCGACCTTATCGTTTTAGACGAGCCAACAAATAATCTTGATATTCAGAATATTAAAATTTTGACAAATGCTGTCAACGATTATCAAGGAACGCTAATTGTCGTTTCGCACGACGAAACTTTTTTAGAACAGATAAATATTAAACGGATGATTCAACTGTGAGGAAGCGGTATTTTAGGTAGGGGAATCTACCCGAAACCTGTCGGAATCCGTCCGCAATCTATCGGGAATTATGTACTACTTTTCGGAAAGCACCCGACATATATCGGAGAATATCCGCAATATGTCGGAATACTTTTTTTATATATCGGAGAACATTTTTTACATTTCGGAAATATTCCGCAACGTATCGGATAATCTGCGTAATGTATCGGGATATTTCCGCTACCTGTCGGCGATTTCTCCAAAGTTGCCGGACAACAAAATATTCCATACCTTTGCTGCGTTACAAATATATAATTTAATCATTCATTAAAAACAGATTGTATGAGTAATCCAACAAAAAAATCGTATGCAGAACAGGTCACCCGTGCGCAGGTGATGTCGGTAGCCCTGAAATCGAATCTCAAAGTGCTGCAAAAGCGTGGAATGACCGAAGAATTTATCGCCTCGCTCGACAGCAAGCTTGGCAAAGCCGTTGAGCTGAACAGCGAGCAGGAAAGGCTCAAGGCTGCCCTCAAGGCAACCACTGCCTCGCTTGAGACCACGCTTGCCGAAATGGGCACAACCATGAGCGAAGCCGTCAAGGTGGTAAAGCTCGGCGTACCGCAGGAGCAGTGGAAAGAGTTCGGCATTCAAGCAAAAAAATGAACGCCCGAAAGGGAAGCGGAAAGCCTGCGGCGGGGAGCTGCGGGCTTTATTGCGTTTACGCCCGCATTTTGCACGAAAAACATAACTTTGCATGAAAATTTTAATACACTACCTTATCTATCTAAAATGTATCTTTGTAAAAAATCACAGGTAAAAAAATGAATAAAAGAATAATATTTACAGGTATTTGCTTATTGTTATTTGTTTTAGGATGTAAAGATGAAAATCAAAAATTCAAGGAAAAAGCATCAGCAACAATTGCATCTTATATTGAAAAAAACATGGAAGGATTTAAAATGGACAGCATTTCCATTTTGGGAATTGACAGCCTCACTCATCTGGATTATGCTTATTTCCGGAAAGTAATATTAAAAAATCACGAATCAGGAATTCTTGCCAATCAACTGCTTTATATTGAACCGCAAACAGATCAGGAATATGAAATGCAAGAAGAATTGCAATCTTTTTTGCAAAATGTTCAAACCCAAATAACAGAATGTGATAATATTCTGATTAATCCAACTACAGATAGTGTTACTATTCAATATTATCTTATTGCTACAAGTATTTACGGCAAACAAGGAGACAAACCTCAACAGCATGATATCGGCTTTCCAATAGATAAAGATTTCAACATTCAAGAAATTGATTTAGGGAATAAATAAGCATTCAAAAACTGACAGACGAAGCAAATTTCGTGTAATTTTGTATGAAATAGTTATTGAAAATGACAGAACGCAAACCCAATTGGCTAAAAATAAAACTGGAAGCCGGAGGAGAATATCCCAAAGTCAAAAAGATTGTAGAGGTGAATCAACTGCATACTATTTGCAGTAGCGGAAAATGTCCCAATATCGGCAAATGCTGGAATATGGGAACAGCTACTTTTATGATTCTGGGTGATATTTGTACACGCAGTTGTAAATTTTGTGCTACCAAAACAGGAAAACCTTTCGCTCCCGATACGAATGAACCGCAGAAAATAGCTGAAAGTGTTCATAAAATGCAATTGAAACATTGCGTAATTACTTCTGTTGACAGAGATGACTTACCGGATAAAGGAGCGCAGTTTTGGGCGGAAACAATTTATGCTATTCGGGAGAAAAATCCAAAAACACTCATAGAAGTCCTTGTCCCCGATTTTGATAATGTAGATGAATATCTGGAAATTGTTTTTGAATCCAAACCCGATATTTTCGGTCATAATATGGAAACAGTTAAACGCTTGTCACCTTTAGTAAGGAGTCGGGCAAAATATGATGCAAGTCTTGATGTGCTTCGTAAAGCAAGCACGAAAGGTTTAATTGCCAAATCAGGAATTATGCTTGGGTTGGGAGAAACCGAAACGGAAGTAGAAGAAGTTTTGATGGATTTAAAAAATGCAGGATGCCGGATGATAACTATCGGGCAATATTTGCAGCCTACAAAAAGTAATCTTCCGGTAGAAGAATATGTTACTCCACAACAATTTGAAAAATACCGTCAACTTGGATTGGAAATTGGATTTGGAAGTGTTGAAAGTGCCCCTTTAGTACGCTCATCATTTATGGCGGAACGAAGTTTTATTAATTCTCAAATCCGGAAATAATCTAAAGATATGATTGAAAGAATTCAATATATCAATTGGGGATTAATTGATTACAAAAACGCCTGGGACAAACAAAAAGCATTTTTTGATGAATTGGTAGAGTTAAAATCAGATTTTAATAATCCCACGCAAAAGTGCATTAACCAGCGATTTATTCTTTGTGAACATCCCCATGTGTATACTTTGGGGAAAAACGGACAAAGCAATAACATGCTTATCAATGATGAATTTATGAAGAAGATTAATGCTGTTTATTATCATATTGACAGAGGAGGTGATATTACATACCATGGACCAGGGCAAATTGTAGGTTATCCTATCCTGGATTTGGAACAATTAAATTTATCATTGAAAGATTATATCCATTGTATTGAAGAAATGATTATTCTCACACTAAAAGAATACCATATAGAATCTTCACGAATGAAGAGTGCAACAGGTGTATGGCTGGATGTAAACGGGAAAAATCCACGCAAGATATGTGCAATTGGTGTGCGGGCAAGTCGTTATGTGACCATGCATGGATTTGCATTAAACGTTAATACCGATTTATCGTATTTTTCATATATCAATCCATGTGGCTTTATTGATAAAGGTGTTACTTCCCTATCAAAAGAAGTACAAAAGCCAATAAATGCAGAAGAAGTAAAACAAAAATTATATTCCCATTTTTGTGTTTTAGTTGGAAAATAGATACTACCTTTGCATCTTTATCTTTTAAAGATGTCAACCAAAGAGAAAGCAACAGATGCATTAGGCTACGGCAAGATAGGAAAATTGTTACTCAATTATTCTCTTCCTGCTATTGCATCTATGACTGTTGCTTCGCTTTACAATATTATTGATCGTATTTTCATTGGTCAAGGAGTCGGTCCTTTGGCAATTGCAGGCTTAGCTCTTACGTTTCCGGTGATGAATCTTGCTGCAGCTTTTGGGTCATTGGTTGGGTCAGGAGCATCTACGATGATTTCCATACGTTTAGGAGAACGAAAAATAAATTCGGCTACACGCTTCTTAGGCAATGCGATGGTAATGAATCTCATTATCGGGGTATTGTTTACCGGTTTGGGATTGTATTTTTTAGATCCTATTTTGTATGCATTCGGGGCAAGTGAAAATACCATTGGGTATGCTCGTGATTTTATGCAGATTATTCTTTGCGGAAATCTATTTTCCAATTCTTACTTTTGTCTTAATAATATTCTTCGTGCAACAGGATACCCCAAAAAAGCCATGCTTATTACCATAACAACCGTTATTGTAAACCTGATTTTAGCTCCGGTTTTTATTTTCTGGTTTGATTGGGGAATAAAAGGAGCGGCGTTGGCTACGGTAATCGCCCAAGCAATGGGACTGATTATAGTAATTACGCATTATTTTAATAAAGACAATACTTTATATTTTCGCAAAGGTTTTTTTAAATTGCATGTGCGGGTTGTCAGTCGTATCCTTGAAATGGGAATGTCTTCCTTTTTAATAAATATTTGTGCCTCAATTGTTGTTATTATTTTAAATTTCAGTCTAAAAAAATATGGTGGAGACCTTGCCATAGGTGCTTTTGGAATAATCAACAGTATTTTAGGGCTGGTAGTACTGGTTATCTTCGGGTTCAATATGGGCATGCAACCGATTGCAGGCTATAACTACGGAGCAAAACAATATGACCGCGTTTTACTTACCCTAAAGTATTCGTTAGTTATCGGGACATGTATCAGTACTTTTGGATTTTTGCTCGGAGAAATTTTCCCATGGTATATGGCACGTGCTTTCACCAATGATGAAATATTGATAGCTCTTACCGTTGAAGGACTACGAATTACTGTTTTGTGTTTTCCTCTGATAGGAAGCCAGGTTGTTACATCAAGCTTTTTTCAAGCAGTGGGAAAACCAAAAATATCTATCTTTCTGTCTATTTCCCGACAAGTATTATTCTTGATTCCGGCGTTATTTATTTTTCCGAAATTCTTTGGATTAGAAGGAGTATGGATGGCATTGCCTGTTGCCGATTTAATTGCTTCAGTATTGACTATTATCGTCCTTTATCATCATTATCGTTACATGAAACGCAAAATCGACGGACAAACATCCCTCATAAGATAAGAGTGAAAGGGGGAAATGTTTAATGGTTATTTGTTGATTTGCTTATAACGAAGAGAACAACTAAATAATATCTTTGTAAAGATCCTTTGTATTACTTCGTGAAACCCTTCGTGCTACTTTGTGGTTTATTAGACTTTTTCGGAAAATGGTTTGTCTGGATGGCTTCGTTCCTCGCCAGGACGCTCTTAGGTTTTGTCTGTGTGTCCTCGCAAATGAATGACGTCCTCTTATTTACTCATTTACTTATTCCCTTATTTACTATTGTCATCCCGAACTCACGTTAAAATACAAATTTGGTAACTTTATTTTATCAACATTTTTCATTTAATAAATTGGTGAAAATTGCTTTGCAGGCAATAAATTAATGAGTAATTTTGTTGTCTAAACATTAATTTATTAACCATAATTATATGAATCGTACTTTTTTATTAATTAGCGTCCTATTTATTATGATGGTTTCATGTAAAAACAAATCAAAAGAAAACAATAGATTGACTTCTGGAATTCATAAAGAATATCTGGATACAACAGTACGCCCTGGAGATGATTTTTATCAATATGCCTGTGGAGGTTGGATGAAAATGTATCCACTTACTTCGGAATATTCACGTTATGGTTCTTTTGACAAATTAGGAGAAGACAATCAGCTTAAATTAAAAGAATTAATCACTGAATTGGCGACTAATAAAAATAAGCAAGGATCAGTTGCTCAAAAAATCGGTGATTTGTATAATTTAGGGATGGACAGTATCCAACTCCAAAAACAAGGAGCAGAACCGATTCTTCCTATATTGAAAGAAATTACATCATTAGATGCGGCTTCCATACAAAATAAAATTGCAGAACTGCATTCCTGTGGGATCAATCCTTTCTTTGGTATTTTTGGAGAAGCAAATCCAAGTAACAGCAATATGACTATTGCATGGATGTGGCAAACAGGTATGGGGATTGGTGATCGAGATTATTATCTGGAAGAGGAGACCAAAGTTATTCGGGATAAATATAAAAAAATGATTGCCAATATATTTTCCTATGTTGATTTTGCGAAAATACTTAATAATAAAGAAACTAATGCACAATTGGCTGAAGTAGTTTTAACTCTTGAAACTCGTTTGGCAGAGGCAGCGATGGATAGAAACACATTGAGAGATCCTGATACTACTCACAATTATATGAGCTTGGTAGAAGTTCAAGTTTTATTGGGCGATTTTAATCTGAAAAATTATTTGAATTTAATTGGCTTAAAAAATATAGACTCCTTGAATGTAGGTCAGCCTGAATATATTAAGGAAGTTGGAAAATTGTTTGGAGAAACGGACATGAATCACATTAAGGCGTATTTAGCGTGGCATGTCCTTAATAATGCGGCGAGTTTCCTGAGTGATGAATTTGTCAATGAACAATTTGATTTTTATGGTAAAACGCTTTCCGGAAAAGAAGAACCCCAAGCTCGCTGGAAACGGGTTGTTAACACAGTGGATGATATTTTGGGAGAGGCTGTTGGACAGATGTATGTGGATAAATATTTTTCGAAGGATGCTAAAGAAAGAATGCTTCATTTGGTTGATAATCTGAAATTGGCATTAGCGGAAAGAATAAATGGAAATACATGGATGTCTAATATTACCAAAAAGAAAGCTATTGAGAAACTCAATGCATTTCATGTGAAAATCGGGTATCCTGATAAATGGAGAGACTATAGCGGGCTGCATATTGAAAATGACAGTTATTATGCTAACATTTTACGGTCGAATAAATTTGAAATTGCATATCAATTAAATAAAATCGGGAATCCTGTCGATAAAGATATATGGTTAATGACTCCGCAAACGGTTAATGCGTATTATAATCCGACGACTAACGAAATTTGCTTTCCTGCGGCAATTCTCCAACCTCCATTTTTTGATATGAATGCAGATGATGCTGTAAATTATGGTGCAATAGGTGTAGTTATCGGTCATGAGATGACTCATGGATTTGACGACAAAGGATGTAAATATGATAAGGATGGCAATTTGAATAATTGGTGGAGTGATGAAGATGCGAATAATTTTTCCGGACGTGTTCAGGTGTTGGTAGATTATTTCAATAAGATTGAAGTATTTCCTGGAATATATGCTGATGGTGAATTTACATTAGGAGAAAATATTGCAGATAATGGCGGATTGCAGGTATCTTACGTGGCTTTGCAAAAGGCGATAAAAGCAGGAGAAGTCCAAGGGGAAATAGATGGGTTTACGCCCGAACAGCGTTTCTTTATTGCTTATGCTACTGTTTGGGCAGGCAATATCCGTAATGAAGAAATCAAGAGGAGAACCAAAGAAGATCCGCATTCACTTGGGAAATGGCGGGTAAATGGAACATTGCCTCATGTTCAGGCATTCATTGATGCTTTTGGGATAAAAGAAGGCGATAAAATGTATTTGGCTCCTGATAAGCAGGCAGCAATTTGGTAAAAGCAATAGAATGATTAATGATACATTAACAAAACGAAAGAATAGAAAGTCCAAGACAGCTCTTTCCTTTTTACCCTTTCTTTTGGAGAGGATGCTCAAAGCAGCAGGAGGGGTCAAGGATTTAGGAACGGGTATATACCTTGTCCTTTTGTTTGTTTTTACCTGTGTTGAAATATCCGCTCAAAACTATTCTAAATCGGATATTCACAAATATATTGAAACATATTCGGATGTGGCTGTCCACAAGATGCAGCAACATGGGATTCCTGCGAGTATCACATTAGCACAAGGGATTTTGGAATCGGCGGCAGGAACAAGTGATTTGGCAGTAAAGGCAAATAATCATTTTGGGATAAAATGTCACAAATCATGGAATGGAAAGACCTATCATAAAGATGATGATTCAAGGGATGAATGCTTTCGGAAATATAAATCTTCTATAGAATCCTTTGAAGATCACAGTCAATTTTTAAAAGCTGCACGTTATGCGGATTTATATAAATTGAAAGTGACAGATTATAAAGCTTGGGCATACGGACTTAAAAAGGCGGGTTATGCGACCAACCCACAATATGCCAACCGCTTGATTCGCATTATTGAAGAATATAATCTTGCTCTTTACGACAAATCGGATATTCCGGCATTGGCAAAGAATGGAAGTTCTAAAAATAATTCTTCCGGGCAATCCGGGACAAAAAAAGCAAAAAATAATAAAAAAGCAGAAGCTGTACTGGTAAAGTCCAATCCGGAGAATACTGATTTTTCTGATGATGATCCATCTGCTTCTCTTCCACAAAACATATCTTATAAAGATTTCTCTCCTGTTGATTATCCTTATACGACAAGACCTGTTTATATGAATAATGGAGTATATTTTGTTGTTGCACAAAGAGGAGATACCTATTTTTCCATTGCGAAGGATGTTCAATTGGGAATGGGTGAATTGAAAATATATAACGATGTTCCCAACAGAAAATACGAACCACAGGAAGGGGAAATGGTTTATCTGCAAAGAAAACGACAATATGCCGAACATCATCACCATGTGCTTCGTAAAAATGAAACTTTGCGTGATGTTTCCCAACTGCATGGCTGTCGTTTAAAAACTATTTATAAACTTAACAACCTAAGCGATCCGGATCTTATCATTGGAAAAGGATTACGATTAGTTTTGAAGCAACTATGAAAATCAAATTGCTTTCTGTTGCCAAGACAGAAGAAAAATACCTGAAAGAAGGTATTGATATTTATTCCCAAAAGCTGGTTCATTATTTTCCCTTTCAATACGAAGAAATTCCTGCCATTAAGCAAACAAAAAATCTCAGTCAAGATGAACAGAAGAAGCAGGAAGGGGAAACAATCTTAAAAAAGATAGCCCCGACAGAAATTCTTGTGCTTTTGGATGAAACGGGAATATCTTATTCTTCTATTGAATTTTCCATATTTTTGCAACAACGAATGTTGCAGAACAATAAACAATTGACTTTTGTTATTGGTGGACCGTATGGCTTTTCACAGGAAGTATATAACCGAAAGAATTATTTAATTTCTCTCTCTCCCATGACATTTTCTCACCAGATGGTTCGACTTATCTTTTTAGAACAGTTGTATAGAGCAGCTTCTATTTTAAAGAATGAGCCGTATCATCATCGATAAGATAAAATTTCTTTAACTCACGCACAGTTTAATGAATAGACCCCAACTGTGCTATCATGTAATCGTCTACGAATGTCAGGTAGTCATCTGCGAATGTCAGGTAGTCATCTGTTAATATCAGGTAGACAATATTATATTTTATTTTTATTAAATTATATTTTGCATAATCGTCACCGGACTTCCTTTTATGATTCCGCAATTTGTAGAATCGTCACCGGAATACTTTTTATCATTTCGCATTTTGCAGAACCATCACCAAACTTCCTTTTATGATTCCGCAATTTGTAGAATCGTCACCGGAATACTTTTTATCATTCCACATTTTGCAGAACCGTCACTGGACTTCCTTTTATGATTCTACAGTTCGCAGAGCCGTTTTCAATATTTTATTTATAATTCTACAGTTTGCAAAAGCTCTACAGACACCTTTTTTACAAAACAATATGCAAGGAAAATATATAATTTTTTTCTTTTGGAAATTAATTTTAAGTTAAAACTTTACAAGTATCGGTTTGACATGGTATTGTTCGAACTTCATGCCTTTTTACAGCCTCCGGCAAACGGAGATTGATTATATAAAAAAGTAGTATTTTTGCACCCAAGTCATTTGTGGACATTTCAGACCTAAATGAAGGTAATAAATGCGCATTGAAATTTGTGATCAAACCATTACTGATATGGCAGTGATTTTTGTAAAGTATTATTAATAAAAATGTGGAATGAGAAGGTTCGAAACCCTCATTTTTCGCCTTGTTATTACAGCATGAAGCAATATTATATGATTCCTATTTTTATTCCGGAAAAAGCATGCCCTTTTCGATGTGTGTATTGCAATCAATATACGATTGCAAACAAGATACAGGCACCTCATCCCTCGGAAATAAGAAAGATAATAGAATCTTATCTGAAAACTTTCCCTGCTCATGGAATTAAAAAGATTGGATTTTTCGGAGGAAGTTTTACCGGAATGGAAATTGAAGAACAAAATCAATATCTGGATGTTGTATTGCCATACATAAAGAATGGAAAAATTAATGCCGTGCAATTATCTACACGTCCCGATTATATTTCGGAAGAAATCTTGGAGAATTTGAAACGCTATCATGTTGAAACAATTGAATTGGGCGTGCAATCATTGGACAGGGAAGTGCTTTTAAGTTCCGGACGAGGACATTCGGTGGAAGATGTAGAAAAAAGTGCTAAGCGAATACTTAAAAAAGAATTTCGTTTAGGCTTGCAAATGATGACAGGCTTGCCAGGAGATACATTTGAAAAATCACTATATACTGCCCGGCGGATTATCGAATTGGGTGCACATTGTACTCGAATTTATCCTACACTTGTCGTAAAAGATACACAACTGGAAATGATGTATAAATCGGGGAAATATAATCCTCTTTCTTTGGAAGAAGCTGTTGATTGGTCTAAAGAATTGCTTACACTTTTCATAAAACATAATGTAAACATTTTACGCATGGGCTTACATCCTTCTGAAGGCTTGATAAGCGGGGAAAGCCTGCTTGCCGGTCCTTTTCATGTTTCGTTTAAAGAATTAGTTTTAACTTCCTTGTGGAAAGATTTATTGAATGAAAAGTTACATGGAAAAAACGGAAAAAAATTAACGATTGAAGTTGCCTCTCAAGCTATCAATGCTGCTATTGGGTATCATGCTTCCAACAAAAAAACTTTGTTAGAAAAATTCGATGAGGTTTGTTTCCGGACAAATGAAAATTTGAAAGATTATCAATATAATTATGCCATCGAATCATGATTATTATTCACGATAAACGCTTGCCGGAAGAAGCGATTGCTACGCTTCATCAATACGGGGAATGCTTAGCATTCTATACGGAAAATAGTACGTATGAAGAAATTGCAGGACATCCCGATATTTTCTTTTTCCCAACCGAAGATTACATTATTGTTGCACCCAATACGCCTTCACAATATATTCACTTCCTGAAGGGAAAAGGATTTTCTCTGAAAACAGGCAATACTGCCATTGGAATGAAAAAAGAAAATTCTACCTGCTACAATGTAGTTTTGTCGAATAGCTTTATTATTCATAATAAAAACTACACCGATATTTCTATTTTAGAAAATACAAAAGATAAGAAATTCATTTCTGTGAACCAAGCCTATACACGCTGCTCATTAATGCCTTTGAAAAATGATAATTTTATTACATCGGATAAAGGCATTGAAAAAGAATTGTTAAAGCATGGATTGAATTGTTGTTCTATTTCTCCTCAAGAAATTCTACTGCCCGGATTCCCTTACGGATTTATAGGTGGATGTATGGGTGTTTTCCAAGATACGGTTTTTATTATCGGCAATTTGAAATACCATTCTCAAGGAGAGAAATTAAGAAAGTTTTTATTATCATTAAACTACGATATTGTAGAATTATATAATGGAAAACTTTTCGATGGAGGAAGTTTATTTTTCTTGGAATAGCACCAAGTTTTACTCGGTTTCATATAACAGAAAAATGATACCTTTGCAGCATGAATTTGAGTCGAATTCGATATATAAATATATTATTGTTTGTTGTTTTCTTTTGTTCATTAGCGTTTAATGCACAATCGCAAACGGAGTCGGAAACAGAACAAACCGATAGTACCCAGAACGCCATGGGTGATGAAGGAGCAAAAAATTATGCCCCTGCATATTATTTTTATATTAACTCCTTATTTCCCCAAACAGTAGAACGGACATTGATAGATACTTCTGTTTTTTATCCGTATAATGAAGATATTTCTTTGTTCTCCCAAAATTTATATGCAACTCTTGGTATTTTCGGACAGGCAAATTTCAGTATGAATTTTGTTCTCAACAGAAAACATGGGTTCAATTATAAGACTTTGCCTTATAATGGTTATCTGCGAACCATTGAAAACTGGCGTTTCTATGCATTGGACGAGGTATATTCTCATTTACAATACAATTTTTCCAATGGAAAAGAAAATCATTTTTCGGTAGAACATGCTCAGCAGATTACCGAAGATTTGCATTTTGGTTTGGCATTGGAATCGGTGATTGCCGAAGGGCGGTATGTGATGCAAAAAGTGCGTGATGTAAATATTGGGGGAATATTGCGATACAAATTACCGTCCAATCGTTATGGATTCAATGCATATTATTACCTTAATTTTATCAATGTTCAGGAAAATGGTGGACTAATTGATGATAATGATTTTAAAAAGGACAGCTTTCCTTCAGAATCCATCAATATGCGTTTTGCTACTTTGTCCGGTGCGCAGGCAAGCAACCGATTGTTTATGAATACATTCTTTTTCAGGCAATATCTTTCTCTTTCAGGAAAAGCTGATTCGAATAATGTCATAAAAAATAAAGTGGGCTATTTGGTTCATGATTTGGAGTTTAGTAGTTCAAAGAACCTATTTTTCGCTCGGAATTTAGATTCTGTATATTTTGATGATATTTTCTTTAACAGGGATACGACTCTTGACCAGACAAAATATTTCAATGTTCGTACCAGTCTATTTTGGTCAACATACATGCCGGAAGATACATTTCCTGACAAACGGAACTTTATTCGTTTTGCAGCAGGAATTATGTATGATTTCCACCAATTTAAAGATACCACGTATCAATTTCGGGATAATCAATTGACTCCTGTAGGGATTTTGTATGTAAAACTCTTCAATCGTTTGCATATCAATGCTAATGCTTTGGTAACGCTCAACGGTTACAATGCCGGAGATATTACAGTGGAAGGAGATTTGGGATTGGATTTCTTTTCAAAGAAAAACCATAAGCATCAACTTGTTGCTAATGTTGGATTTTATAATTCTGCTCCCGATTATTTCTTTTCTCATTTGATTGCCAATAATTATCAGTGGTCAAATGATTTAAAGAAGCAACAAACTATCACATTGGGTGTAAAATGGAAGCACCGGAATTATTCTGTTGGAATAAATTATTATACATTAAATAATTATACTTTGCTGGATGAAGCAAGCCAACCTATGCAAGTAAATAATTTTGTCAATGTGTATCAGTTGGCAGCATATATTCCTTTTCATTTTAAAGGTTTTGGGCTTACTTCCAATATTTATTTGCAATATGCCGATGATGACCATATTCGAATGCCTGTTTTTGCAACACGTCAAACAGTTTATTATGGATTCCCGCTATTCAAAAAAGCATTGTATTTGCAATTAGGTCTGGATTTTCTTTATAATACGGCATATTATGCTAATGCGTATAATCCTGTTTTGCAACAGTTTTATCTCCAAAATGACACGAAAATAGGCGATTACGGTTATCTGGATTTTTATTTGCGAGCAAAAATAGGGCGTTTCCAACTTCAATTCAAATTAACTCATCTTTGGGCGGGAGCGTTTGGAAGAGTATATTATTTGGTTCCGCATTATCCGGCAAAAGATTTTGGTTTTGCTTTAGGAATTGCATGGCGATTTCATGATTAATATGAAAAGTAGTGAACGAAATAAAATCGCATTCTACTCTAAAACAGAATTTTCCAAATTCGGTAAAATATGCTATCTTTGTAAGTTAATATAACTTGGAAAGAAGAGAATGCAAAATATTAGAAATGTAGCAATTATCGCCCACGTTGACCATGGGAAAACTACGTTGGTTGACCGTATGTTGTATCAGGCGAGGCTATTCAGGGATAATCAAGAAGTACAAGACCTTATTTTAGATAACAATGATTTGGAACGTGAGCGTGGAATTACCATTCTGTCAAAAAATGTTTCCATCAGATATAAAGATTTTAAGATCAACATTATTGACACTCCAGGACACAGCGATTTTGGTGGAGAAGTGGAGCGTGTTTTAAATATGGCGGATGGAGTACTACTTATTGTAGATGCTTTTGAAGGTCCTATGCCCCAAACCCGTTTTGTTTTGCAAAAAGCAATTGATTTGAATTTGAAACCGATTGTTGTTATTAATAAAGTCGACAAACCCAATTGTGATCCAGAACAGGCACAGGAAGATGTCTTTGATTTAATGTTTAGTCTCGGAGCTAATGAAGATCAACTTGATTTTCCAACTGTTTACGGTTCTTCCAAAAATGGCTGGATGAGCTCCGATTGGAAAACGCCTACCGAAGATATTAGCTATCTATTAGATCAGATAATTGAACATATTCCACAACCGATTTTTAAAGAAGGGAGCTCACAAATGATGATATCGTCTTTGGATTATTCTTCATACGTAGGGCGTATTGCGGTTGGAAAACTTACTCGCGGAACCTTGGATTGGGGACAAAATGTTTCTTTGGTAAAAAGAGATGGCAGTATTATTAAATCTAAGATTAAAGAATTGTATGTCTTTGAAGGTCTTGGAAAAGAAAAAATGAAAAATACGATTCATCCCGGAGAAATATGTGCAGTTTTTGGAATTGATGATTTTGAAATTGGTGATACAATTGCCGATTTTGAAAATCCGGAAGGATTGGATCCTATCAAAATTGACGAACCGACCATGAGTATGTTGTTTACAATCAACAATTCTCCATTTTTTGGGCAGGATGGAAAATTTGTGACATCACGCCATTTGCGGGATCGTTTGTATAAAGAACTGGAAAAAAATCTGGCGATGCGTATCGAAGAGACTTCTTCGCCGGATATGCTTATCGTTTATGGTCGAGGAATTCTTCATTTGTCCATTCTGATAGAAACTATGCGTAGGGAAGGCTATGAGTTACAAGTTGGACAGCCTAAAGTAATTATTAAAGAAATTGACGGACAAAAATGTGAACCTATAGAGGAATTGACTGTTGTTGTTCCTGAAGAATTTTCAAGCAAAGTGATTGATTTGGTAACGCGTCGTAGAGGTGAAATTATTAATATTGAAACAAAGGTTGACCGTGCTTGTTTACGGTTTAAAATTCCGGCACGAGGAATTATCGGACTCCGAAATCAGATGCTTACCGTAACAGAAGGCGAAGCCGTAATGTCGCAACGCTTTTTAGATTATGAACCAATGAAAGGCGATATTTCGTTTCGTCACGCGGGTTCGTTGATTGCAATGGAATCGGGGACGGCTTATGCTTATGCTATTGATAAATTACAAGATAGAGGAAATTTCTTTGTTGATCCGATGGACCCCGTTTATGCAGGTCAAGTAATAGGACAGCATATTCGTCAGGATGATTTGGTGGTAAATGTTACCAAGTCGAAAAAGCTGACTAATATGCGGGCATCGGGTTCAGATGAAAAAATGTCCATTGCTCCTGCAATAAAATTTTCATTAGAAGAATATATGGAATATATTGCTGAAGATGAATATCTGGAAGTAACTCCTAAGGCACTTCGTTTGCGAAAAATTCTGCTAAATGAGCATGACCGTAAACGAGCCGGTAAAGCAGATAAATAATTGTTAGTGGTTAATTAAGATTTTCGTCATTCCGAACGGAGTGTTTGCAAAATAGAAATCTCTAACTAATGAGTGATGCCGGACTAAGAACTATTTTTGGAATAGAATTAAACTTGACAAGAGAATTTTCTGCGGTTGAAATAATAACATGTATTTATTTGACGAGTTAAAATATAAAAAACTACTTTTAAAAAGTACAGCGGTTAAACGCTAAATATAAACTTTAAACTTTGAAAATGACTAACAGTGAATTATTAATAGACAAACTTGAACAATTTGTCAAAACGTATTACAAAAGTATTGTAATAAAGGGATGTATTTTGTTTATTGCTA